>Ga0209274_10000153_pt1 | contig 55329 bp, 55 predicted proteins | sample HubBroMetageREF1_FD_188343 | JGI IMG/M metagenome (GOLD analysis project Ga0209274, IMG submission 188343) | Reference soil microbial communities from the Hubbard Brook experimental Forest, New Hampshire, USA - Hubbard Brook CCASE Soil... | ecosystem: Environmental > Terrestrial > Soil >...
CTCGGCTACAGAAAGTCGAACCAGTCCCCAATCCTCAAGCTTTTGCTTTCAAGAGTCGACGAGTTAGTCGCTCGTGCGTCGAAGAAGATCCGATAAAATTAGTGTCCCATATCGTGGATATGGCCGTGCGCCGCCTCTCCGCGTCGCTTTGCGCTAGCTGATATTAGCCTCTGACTGATTGATCATGAAGGTAGACATCTCATTGAAGAATTTCCGAAGGACTTCTTCGGCTCTGCTTGGCAGCGAAGCTTCCTCCAACGCATTGTCCATCAGCCGCATCCAGCGGTCGCGCATAGTCTGATTGATAGCAAACGGCGAATGTCGCGCCCGGAGGCGGGGATGGCCTCTTTGTTCAATGTAAGTCTGGGGTCCCCCGAACCTACCGATCAGGAAATCTCGGAGACGCTGCTCGGCCCCTGGAAGATCACTTGCCGGGTAGATTGGCCCTAGAAGGTCGTCTTGAGGGACTTGTCGATAAAAGGCGGCGACTAACCTTGCGAAACCTTCCGCACCGATCATGGAATAAATTTCGAGTTCCTGCATTCCCATTAGCTCTCCTCATCGAAAAGTTCGGCGATCAATTCTTGACGAAAAACTGTTCGCCATACGTGACGCACTTCGATCTCGGAGGGGGAAGACGTCAGGAACTTCAAGAGAAAACGGACAACAAGCTTTCGGAAATGCAGGAAAATGGCAGACACCGTGACAGGGCGAACAGATGCTGGTTGTACTAAGTTGCTGATTTTTAAATCGCTTACATCATTGTGACGGTGACAAAGGAGCGTTCTAACCAACTGAACTACGTCCCCACTCGCTTTTCATACGGTTGGGACCAGACCCGACCCGCATGTTTGCTGTCCAATTCTTGCTGTCAACCGTTTCGCCTGTTTCCATCCGTTCCACCGAATATAACGAGTTTCCGGTACGAAATGGACAGTAAATGGACAGGATGAAAAACTGCCAAAAACCCATCCGCAGGCGACCGCGACGCCGAGCATCTGTCCATGCTCTGTGCTGAATTGTAACAGAGCATCGATTGATCCGTCAGGCCTCTGCCATGTCGCGACACGGTCCGGGCGATCGCTGTTTCGCCGCATCAGAATCCTTCCAATTCTTTGCACTGATCAGTTCTTTTTCGGGTTGCGCATCCAATCCTGAGTTTGAGAAGCTTCTCCAGAATATCCGGGTGGTTGGCTTCGATACGGGAGGATAAATGGCGCAGGTATGGTTAGTCACCGGCAGCTCTCGTGGTCTGGGTCGCGCAATTGTTGAAGCGGGCCTCGCCGCGGGCAATAAAGTGTTGGCGACAGCTCGGGACATTAAGTCGCTGGCTGATCTGTCGGAACGATATGGAGATCAGGTCAAGCTCTTCGCAATGGATGTGACCGACGAAGCAGCAGTAGCAAACGCGGTAATGGCGGCGGTCGATGTACTTGGCTCGCTGGATGTGGTCATTAACAATGCGGGATACGGCAATCTTTCGTCCGTCGAAGACACGCCTCTATCGGAATTCCGGGCACAGATCGAAACGAACCTCTTTGGAACGATTATTGTGACGAAGGCAGCTCTCAAGTATTTTCGCGAAAAGAAAGCAGGCCAGTTTATTCAGTTTTCATCGGTGGGCGGAAGGATTGGCCCTCCGGGACGTGGGCCATATTCGGCAGCGAAGTGGGGTGTCGAAGGCTTCTCCGAGGTGCTTTCGCGCGAATTGGCTCCGCTCGGCATCAAGGTCACCATCGTTGAACCCGGTGGCTTTCGCACAGACTTCGCGGGCAGTTCCACCCAACTTAGCGAAGGTCATCCTGAATACGATTCGACGGTTGGAGCTACCGCGAGATTTCAGCGGAACTACAACGGCAAGCAGCCTGGTGACCCCAAGAAGGCAGCTCAGGCGATCGTCCAGTTGACGCAAGAACGGAACCCTCCGTTGCGACTCTTGCTCGGCAGGGATGCGTACGCCGCGGTGGAGAAGAATGATCTTGCGCGATTAGAGGAAGCACGAATTTGGAAGAAACTCAGCGTCTCCACCGGTTTTGAGACGAAGTGAAGAAGCAGCAAATATTAAGCAGGAGAATCCGAACCACGCCAAGGTAGTCAATGGTTCGGTGCAGCCAACCATGCTCCAGCGTACTGGTTCTGATTCTGAAAACCCAGGCATCTCCAGGTCGCCATCTAGCAACTAAATGATTAGTTACCTTTCCCGATTTCGCGCGTCTAACGGTTAATAAAGGAGAAACCAGAGTGCCGCCAAAGCAATCCGCAACCTTGACGGAAGCCGAGCTTCGCATCATGGATGTGCTCTGGCGCAAAGGTTCCGGCACGGTCCAGCAGGTGCTCGACTGGCTTCCCGCGGCGCTGGCCTATAACTCGGTGCTGACCACGATCCGCACGCTGGAGAAGAAAGGCCAGGTCAAGCACGTGAAGGATGGCCGTGCCCACATTTACGAGCCGGTCATTGGACGCCAGGAGGCGACCCGCTCCGAGATTCGGCACCTGGTCGGCCGCTTTTTTCGCAATTCCCATGAGGCCTTGGTACTGAACATTCTGCAAGACGAAGCGATCGACGCCCACGAGTTGAAACGCCTGCGCAAAATGCTTGAACCGAGAGAGGTGAGTGGTGCAGCGAGGGGGAACCTGAAATGACTCCGCACCTCCAAGCGGTGGCGCAAATCTTTACTGGGCGGCTGCTGAATACTGCCGTCGAGGGCATTGCGCTGGCAGGTCTGGTGTGGATGTTGTTACGTCTCGTCGGCCGGCAGAACTCCGGAACCCGCTTTGCTATTTGGTTTTCGGCCCTGGTGGCAATTGTCGCGCTTCCATTGTTGGGGTCAAGCTCTGTCTCCTCGGGTTCCCGAACTCTACATGGCGCGAACCTGCACGAAGGAATCACTCTTTCCACCTCCTGGGCTCTCTATTTGTTTGCCACGTGGGGTGTTATCGCCGCCCTGTTACTTCTCAGGCTGTGCGTCGGGCTCTGGCGGGTGCGTCAGATCCGCAGGAATTGCTGTGTAGTGGAGCTCACCAGTCTCGATCCCGCAATTGCCCTGATCGTTCGAGACTTCAGTTCGCATCGCCGAGTGAAGCTTTGCATTTCAGACGACGTAGCCATTCCGGCGGCGATCGGATTCTTTCGACCGGCCATTGTTTTCCCGGTATGGCTCTTTCCCCAACTTTCGTCCGAGGAGATCAATGTCATTCTGCTGCATGAACTGGCGCACCTTCGCCGCTGGGATGATTGGACCAACCTTGCCCAGAAGATGGTGAAGGCTGTGTTCTTCTTTCATCCCGCCGTCTGGTGGATTGAAAATCGCTTGACGCTCGAGCGTGAGATGGCCTGCGACGATGTGGTTTTGACGCAGACGGCGAGCCCGAAAGCTTACGCATCGTCTCTTATTTCGTTCGCCGAGAAACTGCATAACGCCCGAGGCTTAGCGCTGGCGCAGGCCCTGGTCAGCCGGATGCGGCACATGTCGCTGCGTATCACTCAAATCCTCGATGCAAAACGTCCGAGCGGCGCCGGGCTCTGGAAGCCGGCTTTGTGGGTGAGTGCGAGCCTGCTGGCGCTGGTTTTCGGTGCTGCTCCTTATGCGCCGCAGCTCGTGGCATTCCAGAATCCACCAAACCAGCTTCAAGCGCCGCACAGTCTCGCGGCACAGCCGGTGACAAACGTCGAAGCACTGGCGGGAAACGCAACGGGAGAGCTTGCAGCGCCAGGAGCAAGCCGCGCTCCCCAGATTCGAGCGATTCCGGCAAAGTTCACTATGCACACCGCGGGGTTGCCCGCTCGGTTGAAGGCGACGCCACGCAAGCCCTTGGTGATACGCGCAAGAGCGCAACAGGAAGAGTTGCCCGCACAGGAAACGTTCGTCGTCGTGCAGACCACTCAGTATGACGCTTCCGGTTCTGGCGTTTGGACCTTGTGTATTTGGAAAGTAAGAGGAGGAAATTTGGCTGAGAGAGAGTTGGAATCGGCCATCGTCGTAAGTTTAATCTGAGGGCAAATTTTTTTGCCATCATCAACTAAACAATTAGTTCACAACATTGGTTCACAACCATAACTAGGAGAAGGAGCAACATGAAAAGCTGGATCAAGTATTGCCAGGCAGCGCTTACCCGGCGCTTCCTTGTCGGTTTGGCCGCAGTTGCGATGGTTTTGTCGTTCGCAGCCTATGAGTTTGACAACCCGGTGAGGGCATCTGCGCCCGCCGCAGCCGCAGCGCCGCTCGATGACAACAGCGTCAGCGCCCTGCTCTCACTCGATCGGGCTATGGAAGCCCTGGCCGCACGCGTCACCCCGGCCATCGTCAATGTAACCGTCACCTCGAAGAAGGCAGGCGGCGTCTCTAACCTCCAGGGTGGGGAGAACGACGGCAACGACGACTCGAACGGTCTGCAGCAGTTCTTTAAACAATTCGGTCCCCAGTTCGGGCAACAATTCGGCCAACACGGATTTGGCCAACACATGGGGCCGCAAATTGAGCATGGCCTGGGCAGCGGTGTCATCATTTCTCCCGACGGCTACATCGTGACCAACAACCACGTCATCGACGGTGCAGTGGACATTCGGGTCACCATGACCGATCGCCGAATCCTACCCGCGAAGCTCATCGGCGCCGATCCGCTCACGGATCTCGCCGTGATCAAAATCGACGGAACGAATCTGCCGAGCGTGCCGCTGGGAGATTCCACACAACTACATCCCGGCCAGACCGTGCTCGCATTTGGCAATCCGCTGGGATTCCGTTTCACCGTGACCCGCGGCATCGTCAGCGCGCTGAACCGTCCCAACCCGTATGCCGCGGATCGACGTTCGCCTGGCCAGTTCATCCAGACGGATGCGGCTATCAATCCCGGCAACTCTGGCGGCCCGCTGGTCAACGCTCATGGCGAAGTCATCGGCATCAACACCTTCCTGGTTTCTGAGACCGGCGGTTTCTCCGGCATGGGATTTGCGATTCCCTCGCAGATCGTGCGGCCAACCGTCGACAATCTCATCAAGTACGGAAAGGTGAACCACGGTTATATCGGCATCGGCATCAGCGACGTGACTCCCGATGAAGCTAAGTTCTTTCACGTGGACAACGCTTCGGGAGCCGTCGTCACCCAGGTCGAGCCCAACTCTCCGGGCGCGAAAGCCGGACTGAAGGTCGGCGACGTCATCACCGAGCTCAACGGGAAACCGGTGAGCGACGCCGGCGAACTGCAGGTACAGGTTGGAGAGAAGCAGCCAGGGACGACCATCCGCCTCAATACCTTGCGCGATGGCAAATCCACCGAGGTTCCAGTCACGCTGGAAGCGATGGGGAAATCTGACCACGACAACGAAACCGCCGATGCCGGCCATGACAAGCCACGCTGGGGCCTGGGACTGGCCGATCTGACGCCAGACCTCCGGCAGCAACTGCAAGCCAACGACGAGGTGCACGGAGCCGTGATCGAACAAGTCACGCCCGGCAGCCCGGCCGATAACGCTGGCCTGCAGCGCGGCGACGTGATCACCGAAGTCAACCGCCAACCCGTGCATTCCGCGGCCGACGTGAAGAATGCGCTGGCCAGCGTTGCCAAGGACAGCGATGCCATGGTGCTGGTCTGGTCCAACGCCGGAAGCACGTTCCGCGTCTTGCATCCTACGCAGAACTAGCAAACGTTTGGTATGAGGCGCGAGCATCCGCTCGCGCCTTTTTTTCTGCTGCATCGAGGATGTGGAACGTGCAGGCCAAAGCTTTTATAGTCTTCAGCCGCGGTCCTGGAATTGTGATACCTTCGCCCAGTCATGAATCGACGAACCTTCGCTCAAACACTTGCGGGAACGGCCATGGGAGCCTACGGGCTCGGCCGAGCCGCCAACTTATTCGGCAAGTCAACATCCCCGGCAAACCAAGGTGGCGTATCGGAAGCACCCTTCCGGCTGTCCATCATGCTCTGGACAGTCTTCACCAATCTGCCTTTCGAACAGCGTCTGGAGAAAGTCGCGGAAGCGGGATATCGCAACGTGGAATTGGTGGGTGAGTACGACAAGTGGACGGAAGAGGATTTCAAGCGCGCCAATGCGAAACGCAAAGAACTCGGCATCAGCTTCGACTGCACCGCCGGCTTGAAGCATGGCGTCAGCAATCCTGACCACCGCCAGGCGCTGCTCGCCGAACTGCGGAACGCATTGCCGATCATGGAGCAGATCGAGTGCCCGACCATGATTCTGCTTTCCGGCAACAAGGTTCCAGGAATGCCTCGCGAGCTCCAGCACCAGTGCTGTATCGACACGTTGAAAGCGGCCGCCGAGCTTGTGGGAGGCAAGTCGATCGACGGCAAGCCAGTGCGGTTGCTGCTCGAAACCATCGATCCCGAGGAAAACTCGCAATACTTTTTGACAGAAATCGCCGAAGCGCTCGAAGTAGTTCAGGCGGTCGGTCACCCGCAAGTGCAGTTGCTCTACGACTTCTACCATGAGCAGATTGCCGCAGGGAATCTCATCGCGAAGCTGGAGAAAAGCATCCCGCACCTGGGACTGGTGCACATCGCGGACGTTCCCGGCCGCCATGAACCCGGGACGGGCGAAATCAATTACGCGAACATCTTCAAAAGACTGGCCGAGTTGAACTATCGAGGAGTGGTTGCCATGGAGTTTCACCCCACCGGCGATCCGGTCACCCAACTCCGTGCTGCGCGCGACATGGCCCTGCGGGCCGGCCGAGAGGCGGTCGGAGCGAGGGTAATCCCCGCCTGATACGCTCCCGGACGGCAACGAGTTTCGTGGATTTGCCTAATGTCCAGTACGTCGATAGACTATATGATATACTGCCGTCAGCTTTCCAGGAAATGTCAGTTTGTTGGACCGCCTTGTGGAGGAAACAACCATGATCCCCTTTCTCGAGAAAACCTGGTTCTTGTGGTGGATGCTTGCCGACGTAGTCGTCCTGTGCTGGTTTCACGCTCTCTCTACACGTAATAAGAACCAGGTGGAAGGTCTCGACATGCTCGACTCGGAAGAAGAGGAGGCCTACATTGTTTCCTGGCAACTCCTTCGGAGAGCGCGAGCCATTTCTTTCTCATGGTTGGGAACGGAACGTTGATCACCCCAACACGAGTTTTGAGTGGCGACGGCGATCCCACAAGCGCTGATCCGAAATGCGAAGAGCAGGTAAGAACCGTGAAAGGCAAAGGGCAGGCTACCGTGCCTGCCCCCTGCCGCTTAACCGCCCAACGTTTAGGACCCGCCGGTCAGTTCGTTTTATAGCGCCACTCACTACCTCCGCGCAGAGCCAGAGGCTGGCGGCTCTAACTTAAGGCGTCTAGTTGTATTCCTTCCAGGTGTTAACGAAGCTTGAACCATCCTTCGTCAGCGCCGAGGCTTTCTGCTCGACATTCCCGAAGACGTCCACCTGGGTTATCGTCACTATAGTGGCGCCGAATTTCTTGATCACTCCAGTCGTCGTTCCCTCGGTTGCCTCATTTGTGCCGGCAATGCCGGTGTAATCATGGCCAAAGTCGGCTTTGTTGAAATCGGACAAGTTGATGATGCCAGTGGCGTAGCTGGGTGCTTCGACGATCCACTCGGCTGAATTGCGGCTGGCTCCGGGCGCGGTCCCCGTCGTCGTGTAGGCCGCCCCTGAGGTTTCGTCCGTGAGCGTGAGAGTGAATTCCTCTGTGGGTGTCGAGTAGCTGACCTCGCCCGAGAACTTATCGCCGGGCGTGACAGTTATGCCTGTGATGACCTGAATATCCTCGGCGGGATAAAACTCATACCAGGCGTAGTAAGTGGGGCTTGTCTCGTCACAAATGACGCCTGTGCCAGTCTGCTCCACGTAGTCGTCCTCCCAGCCATCAATGCCAACCCAAAATACGACAGAAGAGTTGGGACTCTTGGCACAGTCGATGGTCGGAGTAACCCACGAGCCCTTGACGTCGGTAAAGTTAGTTCCGGTGACTGCATAGCCACCCCAGTTATAGCTTTCGTCCGCGCCTCCGCTAACCACCGGTCCGACTCCTGCGTGGCGATTGGGCAGGCTGTGAATGGTCTGTTTGATTTTTGCTATCTGAGAAGCAGTCAGCGACTTCGCAGACGTTGAATTTTGGGCGAAGGCGGTTGAGGCGGTTAGAGCCGCGACCGCCAGAATCACGAAGCGTTTAAAGATCATTGTTCCCCCTGAATTTTGTTCTTGCCCGAACAAAATGGCCGCCATTGTCCCCCAGAATCTCTGTTGGCGTCAATGTGAAGGATTTTTCATCTGGATTACAGTGTGGGGCGAAGCTCTGGGCATAGGGCAGGGCGGGTATCGTTTATTGGAATAGCAGCCCCGCAAACTCCGCCAGATTCCGCCGCCCCACCATCATCGTGTGACTCCCCGGCGTTTCGATCTCGGTTACCTTCACTCTCTTGGCCTTGAGCCACTCTCGCAGATTGCGATCCATCGCGAGCCGATAGTCCTCAGTGCCACATGAGACCCAAAGCAGATGGAGTTGTTCATTTGCTTTTGCATTGAGAGAGGGAAAATCTTTTTGAAACTCTTCGGGAATACCACGTGCACCACTGAAGGAACCAATCCAAGAGAACTTGTCGAAATGATTCAGTCCAGTCAGCAGTGACTCTGAGCCGCCCAGCGAGAATCCGGCAATCGCCCGCGCATTGCGATCTTTGATAGTTCTGTATTCGCGTTCGACTCGCGGCATCACTTCCGTGAGCAGCGTCTCGCTGAACTTCTGGAAGTTGGCGTCGCGCAACTCGCTGTTGTCGAAAGCACCCAGGATTTTCATGGTCCCGTAGGCGAGCGGCATCACCACGATCATAGGCTTCGCCTTGCCCTGCGCGATCAGGTTGTCAAGAATCACGTTGGCGTGACCCGACGCGCTCCAGCTTCTCGCGTCGAAACTGTAACCATGAAGGAGGTAAAGCACGGGGTACGACTTCTTAGCGGCAGAGTCGTAATTCGGAGGAGTGTACACGTAGTAGTCACGGTCGTCCTGCGCGACTGCTGACCTGTAGAAATGATGATGGATAACTCCATGTGGCACGTCGTTCACTTCCCAAGGCAGCGAGAGCGGCCCGGGAACACGCAAGACATTCAGTGAGAAAAGCAGGTTCGGCGTCAGTTCATGGTTGGAAGGGTCAGGCACGTCCACACCGTCGGCGGTGAAACCGTATCCGTAGTAGTCGGGAGCCAACGCGGGAGTCGAGACGCTCCATACCCCTTGGTCGTCCTTTCGCATTGCCGTGGCGGCTGTCTGGCTCCAGTCACCCCAAACCTCCACCTTTGCCGCGTTCGGATCACGAAAACGGAAGGTAACGGTGCCATCAGCGTGTACCTCGGGCGAGACCAATGGCGCTGGCGGTCGAGCGGGCGGGGTCTGCGCCGCTTTGTCCTGCGCAGTGGTCAGGACTCCCAGCAGCAGGAGGGCGCTTAGACAGGACTGCAAAAGGTGTGTAATCGATTTCATAAGTGCATCCCCCAAACTGGTCTGAGGTCCGGTTGATTATAATCAGCCGAGGCAATCGTGCTCGTGGACCGCGATTTCCCGACCGCGTGCGAGATCCCAGCAAAGCCCAATGAAATCAACCACTGGTCAAAAAGGGCACCGCAGCACGAACGTCGTGTCGGGATCGTATTATTTCGCTCTGGCTGGTTTGTAACGCTTGGCCTTGCGTTCTCGGATGTACAGCGTGACTTCTTGCATCGGTAAAAGCTCTAAGTCCCTGAGCATAAAGAATGGTGGGCAGTGCAGGACTCGAACCTGCGACCTCCTGCTTGTAAGGCAGGCGCTCTAACCAGCTGAGCTAACCGCCCCTCGTACCGCAGTCGGTGCCTGACCCTCAGCCTTATCCGGGAGGCACTGCGCCAGTCGGAGCTTTTGAGGGGCATCCGCGTGAACAGCGCTGAAGCGAGTGTACGCGACCAGCGAAAAATCGGTCAAACGCGAGGCTTCACCGTGATCAACGAATTGTTTCCCCCGCATCGGTCCAGGTTCCCATCGCGGCTGCGGCTGCCTCTCCACGCAAACACTCTTTCCCCCTGCTAGACTGACGCGGTGCGCCGTCTGATTGTCAATGCGGACGACTTTGGCTTCACCGCGGGCGTTAATCGCGCCATCGTCGAAGCTCATGTTCGTGGGATCGTGACTTCCTCCACGCTCATGGCCAACGGCCGCGCCTTCGACGACGCCGTGGCTTTGGCAAAAACCGTTCCTCGCCTCGGCACCGGTTGCCATGTCGTACTCATCGACGGCGAGCCTGTACTAGACGCAAAGCAACTGCCTTCTCTCACTTCAGCCGGTGCCGGCGGCGCTCGCTTCCGCGATGGACTGAAGTCTTTCGCTGCCCGCGCGTTGACTGGCCGCCTGGATCCGGACGAGATCGAACTTGAGGCCAGCGCACAGATTCGCAAACTGCAATCGGCCGGCATCAACGTCACTCACCTGGATACCCACAAGCACACTCACTTGTTTCCCCCCGTACTGCGGCCGCTGCTGCGCGCGGCGCGAGCCCGCGGTGTGCGCGCGATTCGCAATCCGTTCGGCCCGCGCAAACCGCTGAAGTCCAATGAGTTGATAACGCGTCCTAACCTCTGGACGCGCTATGCAGAAACGCGAATTCTGCGCACTCTCGCCGCCAAATTCCGCGATGCCGTGACCCGTGAGGGCATAATTACGCCCGATGGCACACTCGGCATCGTGGTGACTGGCGCGCTTGACGAAAAACTTTTCGGCGCCATTGCCGCAATTATTCCCGAAGGCACCTGGGAATTTGTTTGCCATCCAGGCTACAACGATGCTGATCTGAAGTCGGCCAGGACTCGCCTGCGCGAATCGCGTGAGACCGAGTTGCGGGTCTTAACCATGCCCGAGGCACGGCAGTTGTTGCTAAACCAAGGGATTGACTTGATTTCCTACCGCGAGCTGGCTCCGGAAACAACCAGGCCGTAACCCCCGATCGCCCTTCAGCCACCCCCATTCCGTTCCCGGGTACCTTCGTAACCTTAAGCAAACACTCCGCAAAGGTTATGATTGCATTAGACCGACCTAAGACGATTTGAAGCTGGGGAGGGTTTTATTTATGTCCGCCGCTGGGGCCGCACCGCGCTCGACCTTGGACCTGCGCATTCGTGTGTGGGGCATGGGCGCCAACAACCAGCCCTTCCACCAGAATGCCACCGCGCAGAATGTCAGCGTCACTGGAGCCTGCATTTCCGGTCTCGATCAAGGGCTGAAGGTGGGCGATGTCATCGGCGTTCAGTACGAGACTAAGAAAGCTCGCTGCAAAGTAATCTGGGTGATGGAAGCCAGCGGATCAAAAAAGGTTCAGGTCGGGGTTGAGCTGGTAGTCGACCAGGAGTGCCCGTGGCTTTCCCAGTTGCCCATCGAGATGCGCTACGATGTACCGACTCCTGCCGCCGACAATCGCAGAAGGTTCCAACGTCACAAGATCTCGTTCCCTCTGGAATTCAAAGACGAGCGCGTGAACACGCCCATGCGCGTCAATGCTACTGACATCAGCGGAAACGGTTGTTATGTTGAGACCGCGATGCCTTTGGCAATTACAACCGTGCTGAAACTGGATTTCTGGATCGACCAGGAACGCGTCACCACCACCGCCACCGTGCGCACGCGCGATCCCGGAGTCGGCATGGGCATCGAATTCACCGGTCTGCCCGAAGACTCCAAGAAGCGCTTCCAGGCCCACCTGGACAAGCTGGATCCGGGCATTCCCAAGCCAGGTCCAAAAAAGGACGAGTAGTCTCCGCACCGGTTCGCCTTTTCCGCGCGCGCAAACCACTCTGCTCCTGTAGAATCTGCATCCTGTGTCGTTCCCGGCCATCGAATTACAGAACCTCACCAACATTCGGAAAGGGCGGCCCACAACGGAATGAAGATTGGGATCACGTGTTATCCCACTTACGGCGGCAGCGGCGTGGTGGCCACGGAACTTGGCCTGGAGCTGGCTCAGCGTGGCCACGAAATTCATTTCATTTCTTATGCCCAGCCCATCCGCCTCAGCGGCGCGGAACCGAACATTCACTATCACGAAGTTGAAGTCTCGCGCTACCCGCTCTTCGACTATCCACCCTACGATCTGGCGCTGGCCACGCGCATGGCCGAGGTTGCGCAGTTGTACGATCTCGACCTGCTGCACGTGCACTACGCCATCCCACACTCGGTGAGCGCGCTGCTGGCGCGCCAGATGCTTGGCGACGGACCGCGAGGACGCCGCCTGCCCTTCGTCACCACCCTGCACGGCACCGACATCACCCTGGTTGGGATCGACCGCTCCTACCTGCCCATCACCCGCTATTCCATTAACCAGAGCGACGGCGTCACCGCCGTCTCCAACTACCTGCGTGACCGCACCATGCGGGTTCTCGATGTAAAGAAAGAAATTCAAGTTATCTACAACTCCGTGAATTGCGACGTGTATGTAAGGAACACGAAATCCACGGAACTTCGTGAGGAATACGCCCCCAAGGGCGAGCGCCTGCTAGTACACCTTTCGAACTTTCGGCCGGTGAAGCGGCTCTCGGATGTGGTTGAGATCTTCGACCGCGTGCACAAGCAAGTCCCGTCAAGACTTATGCTGATCGGCGACGGCCCCGACCGTTCAGTAGCCGAATGGTTGGCGGTGCAAAAAGGAATCCATGAAGACGTTCTGTTCCTCGGCAAGCAGGACCGGGTACAGGAGAAGCTGGGCATCGCCGACATTCTCCTGATGCCGAGCGAGTTGGAGTCCTTCGGTCTGGCGGCGCTGGAAGCCATGGCATGCGAAGTTGTGCCCATCGCCACGCGCACCGGCGGCGTCCCGGAAGTGGTTGAACACGGCGTCAGCGGCTATCTGGCCGACGTTGGCGACGTGGAAACGATGGCGCGCTACGCTATCGATCTCTTGAACGACGAAAACCGGCTGCGAACCATGGGCAAAGCCGCCCGTGCGGTCGCACAATCCCGCTTCTGCGCCAGCAGGATCGTTCCTCAATACGAAGATTTTTACCGCCGAGTGCTCGAGCGCTCTTCGTAGAAGCCCTCCGGCACCGCTCCCGCCGCCTGCAAGAGCGGCAGCCGTATACGCACCAGCGTTCCCTTCCCTTCATGGCTGTCGATCGTCATGCGCGCCGCGTCTCCATACAACACCTCGAGCCGTTCGGAAACGTTGGCCATGCCAATGCCGGTGCCTCGCGTCCTCGTTGATTCCACGAGTTGTGTTGCCGCCATGCCCACGCCGTCGTCCTCCACTTCAATTATCAGACCGGAGTCGATCAACCGGCTGCGCAGGTAGATGCTGCCGCCTTCCACCATGGAGGAGAGTCCGTGTTTGATCGAGTTCTCCACCAGCGGCTGCAACAGCATGCTGGGAACCATTACATCGAGCGATTCCGGCGCGAGCTCTTTCACGACGCGAAGCTTATCCGGTCCGAACCGTACCACTTCAATGTCGAGATAGTTGTCGATGAATTCCACTTCTTCCCGCAGGGGTACAAACGAGTCCGCGCTGTTGAGCAGACGCCGCAGGATAGTGGCCAGCTTCGAAATTACATCGCGCGCTTTCTCAGGATCGAAGCGCACCAGCGAAGAAATCGAGTTCAGGGTGTTGAAAAGAAAATGAGGGTTGATCTGATTCTGCAATGCCTCCATGCGCGCGTGCAACAGCAGTCGCTCCTGCTCCTCCAGTTTGATCTGAATGCGCACGCTGTTGAAGATCTTGAGCTCGATTCCGATGGCCGTCACCGAAGCGGCGTAGATCGCGGAATATACCCACCAGTTATTCGGACTCTCCATGCTGAAGATCGATTGCGGGAAGTATCGCGACAATTCCGTCTGCACGAAGCGCAGGCCCACGACCGTGGTAAAGAACATGATCTGCCAGTCGAACAGGCGCGGCCGGGGCAGATTGCGCCGGATCAGGCGAAAGATGCTTTGATCGATGAAGGGAGAGAACGACCAGATGTCGTCTTTATCCAGCGCCATGGAGCGCAACTGGCCGGCGACAAAGCCGCAAAGCACGTCGAAGGGCAGGGCTGCCCATTCCCCATGCAGCAGGGCTGGTACGCCCAACAGCACTCCGCCGAGCGATCCCGCCCAGCGCCCGCCAATCACGCCCAGCAGCAGAGCTGTCTCAAAACTCAGATCGCCCGCCAGAAAACTCGGAACCTTAATACGTATCCAGACGCCAACCATGATGGGGAGCGCCATACACAACACGAGGTAAACCTTCTGCCGGAACGTGCGGTCTTCGCGAAACAACAGCAACTTGAATTCCTTGGAGCGCACCAGACTGCTGGAGACGGCGGCGGCCACGCCCAGCTTGAGCGCGAGGTGGATAAGAATCGTCTGCGAGTCCATGGAATTCGGCATACAAATGTCCGCGAGAAAACTGTAGCACGAAGCAAGACGACTGGAACTTCGGAAGGGCTGACGGAGTCTTAAAAGGTAAAATAATCTGTATGCGGCTGAGGTCGCGGCCGGTGGAGGACACCATGCGATCCATGTGCTTCGTTCTGCTAGTCACGCTCGCAGCTACGGCTTCGCCGCAGGCCCAGACGCCAACCCCGCCCGCGCAGACTGCCCGCCAGGCCTTGATCGAGATGTTCCTGGGCAAGGATCCCGATGCTTTCGCGAAACACTTGCCGGCGGTGGCAAGCGCGGCCTTAATCCGAAAAGGCGAGACGCCTGAGGCTTCCATCGTGAAACAGATTTCCATGATCGGCCGCCAGATGGTCGCGCAAGGCGAGCACATCGAAACCTTTGATGTAGGCTCGACGCTGCTGGTGTCGGAACAACAGGAAGGCCAGGAGAAAGTCAAACTCGAAGCGATCATCGAGCACGACAGCTTGATGGGCGAAAATGACGAGATCGAAGTATCGATTCACCTTTATCGCGACGGACAACCCGAGTTCCTGCCCGTGATCCCGCGCCTCATTTTCTCCATGACCCAGGAAAAGGAGATCTGGAAGTTGACTGAGGCGACCTTGGCCGCGCACGTTCCGCTCACGGATCCGGACTACCTCAAAGGCGTCCGCAAGAAACAGGATGAGGCCAACGAAAACATGGCCGCGATGCGAGTAAACATGATCGCTACGGCTGAGAAAAGCTACACGTCGGCCCATCCGGACAGCGGATACACCTGCAATTTACCTGCGCTACTCGGCCAAGGAGATGCGGCAAATCTTCCAGCTCAAGCACCCGCTGGCAACGCCCCTGAGATTGCCAGCGATGAATCCAACGGCTACGCCTTTGCGCTCACTGGCTGCAACGGCAATCCCGCTTCCAAATTTCAAGTCACTGCCACGCCTACAGAATCCGATACGGGGATGAAGGCATTCTGTGCCGACGAGGCAGGAACGGTGCGGTTTGACGCGAGGGGAAAAGGTGCTGCCTGCTTGAGCCGAGGACAGGTCCTCAATCCGCCGGCAGTCAGTGTCCCCGTCCAGGATTAAAGTCAACGAGCAGCCCGCAATTCCGCATTTTCATTTTTTCTTCAGGAAGCCGCGCAGATCCGCTCCAGTCATCTCTTTCGGCTCATCTACACCGAGAATTCCGAGCATGGTCGGCGAAATATCCCGCAGCGAGCCGTTGGGCTTCAGCGTGTACTGTTTGGCGTCGTCGGCGACTACGATGAAGGGCACTGGATTCGTGGTATGCGCGGTGTGCGGGCCGCCAGTTACGGGATCGATCATCATTTCTGCATTGCCGTGATCGGCTGTGATCAACATTGCGCCACCCTTGGCGCGAACGGCAGACTCGATGCGGCTCAGGCAGGCGTCAACGGTTTCGACCGCTTTGATTGTCGGCTCAATCTTGCCTGAATGGCCGACCATGTCAGCGTTGGCGAAGTTGACGATCATCACGTCAAACGTGCCTTCTTCGGTGGCCTTTACGACCGCATCGGCTATGCCGGCAGCGCTCATCTCCGGCTTCAGATCGTAAGTGGCGACCTTTTGCGAAGGGACCACTATGCGCTCTTCGCCGGGAAACGGCTGCTCCACGCCGCCGTTGAAAAAGTAGGTGACGTGGGCATACTTCTCGGTTTCGGCCACGCGCAGGTTGCGCATGTTGAGATTGCCCATGACGTTCGCCAGAATGTTGGCCATCGATTCCGGAGGAATCACCACGGGCAAGCTGAAGTTCTTGTCGTACTGCGTCATGCAGACGTAGTGCAGATTCTTCGGAACACGATCGCGAGCGATCGTGGCGTCAAGATCGGCTGCGCCTGGAAGATCGCTTCCGCCCTTCGCGTTCAACCCGCTGTTACGCGCCAGAGAGCGCGTGATCTGGCGAACGCGGTCGGCGCGGAAATTGAAACAGATGCAGGCATCGTCACCTCGAATCGTGGCCAGCAGCTGACCGGTCTTGTCAGTACAAACAAAAGGCACCACAAACTCATCGGTGACGCCTTTATTGTAAGAATCCTTCATGCCTTGCACCGGGTCGGCATGCTTGCCGCCTTCGGCGTCGCCAAAGACCATGGCGTTGTAGGCTTTCGCAATGCGCTCCCAGCGCCGGTCGCGGTCCATCGCATAGTAACGGCCATTCACGGTGGCGATCTTGCCGGAGTTGTATTCGCGCATCTTCTGCTGCAACTGCTCGAGATAACCGGCGCCGTTGGTGGGCAGCGTATCGCGGCCATCCATGAAGGCGTGTACGAAGACGCGGTCCACGCCTTGTTGCTTCGCCATCTTGAGCAGGGCGTAGAGATGCGCTTGCTGCGAATGCACGCCGCCGTCGGAGAGCAATCCGAACAGGTGCAATCTTCGTTCGCCCATGCGCGCGTGCTTCATCGCTGCGAGCAGCACGGGATGCGAGAAGAACTCGCCGTTCTGGATCATCAGGTCGATGCGGGTGATGTCCATGTGCACGATGCGGCCGGCGCCAATGTTGAGATGTCCGACTTCGCTGTTGCCCATCTGGCCTTCGGGCAGTCCGACAAAAGGTCCGCTGGTATGGATGAGCGTGTTGGGATATTCGCGCAGCAGCCGGTCGTAGGTGGGCTTGCGCGCGAGAGCGATGGCGTTGGCTTTGGTTTCGGCGCGGTATCCCCAGCCGTCGAGAATGATCAGGATGAGTGGTTTTGGACGAGGCATAAATGCAGCTTCTAGCTCCTAGTTTCTAGGTTGAAAGGCGGAACGGCACAACCTTGGCTATTGAGATTCCGACTTCCCGGTTTGGGATAAACTGGTATTTACTCTTTCGTTATGGGGTCGGGTACCCCCCTCCCCCCGATCTATTGGAATCAGCATGTTAGCGAGAAAACGCAAAATAATCTCTCGGAATCAATAGTTTACGGGCAAAATCCTGGGAGCAAAGGACTTAGCGTCGCTGCCATTGGATTCGCCACGCTGCCTCCGCCATCATCATCATCGGCTATTGGGGCTGTGGAGGGCAAGGTTGGATGTCACATGGGGCTGAGTCCCTCCTCGCGCGAGGCCGAAGTTGAGTTGGTGAGTGAAATGGCCTGATCTCAACATTTGACTGCCTAGCTTCGGTCAAACCGCTGGGACAAGAAGCAGGACCGCAGAGCGATAGCTTCGTACCCGCTGCTCAAATGGAAGCTTTTCGAGTTCTGCGCCGGGAACACGTTTCCAGAGTGCTATATGCGGACAAGGTTCCGGGGTATGGTCGCTCGGGGACTCGGTACAATCCATAAACTCCTTCAGAACCGAGTCGGCATCCTGATCCCGCGTCAGCCGAAACTTCTGCGGGGCTGATTTCCGAGTGAACCATTCTGGCGATTTGTTGCATGGAAGGGAGAACCGCACCTCGACAAATTGTGACGGAATGTCCGTCGTGTGGTCTTGAACATGAATGAGCATCGACCAATATGCATTTCCGTTCAAACACGCCAGCCCGCCGGAGTAAGCCACGATTTGCCCTGTCATCGTTTCGATCTTTGAGGAAGGCTCGGAAAAAGCGGGGGTGGCGCTGATGAGTATTGTTAGCAAGAAGCCGGTGGCCAGCGGTCGTCTCACGGTTGAATTGTATGCGTCGTTCTGGTGGTCCGCAATCCGGCTAGAGAGAGTCGATATAAGACCCGCTTATCGAAAAGTTCTGATCGAAGGAGCTCTGTGCGGCACGACTGAAGTCGTGCCCTTCCCGAGCGATATCAACCAGGCAGATCGTCGATGGCTTTCAGAGCGACAAACCTACTTGCCGTAATTCAGAGCCTTCAACCCTAAAAACCTCGCCGAGTCGCCCAACTCCGATTCAATGCGCAACAACTGGTTGTATTTCGCGATGCGGTCGGTGCGCGAGGCTGAGCCGGTTTTGATCTGGCCCGCGCCCGTGGCTACGGCTAGATCGGCGATGAACGTGTCTTCGGTTTCGCCGGAGCGGTGCGAGATCACCGAGGTGTAACCGTTGCGCCGCGCCAGATCAATCGCATCCAAAGTCTCGCTGACCGTGCCGATCTGATTCACTTTGATCAGAATGGAGTTGGCTACGCCTTTGTCAATTCCCTCTTGCAGGAATTGAACGTTTGTAACGAACAAATCGTCGCCCACTAACTGAATCTTGTTGCCGAGTTCTTTGGTCAGGTTCTGCCAGCCATCCCAGTCATTTTCGGCAAGACCATCTTCTAGGGACACGATGGGATAATCGTTCACCCACTTCGACCAGAACCTCACCATGTCGTCGGAACTCTTGGCGGATTTGTCGGACTTCTTGAAGACGTATTTGCCGTCTTGATAGAACTCGCTGGCCGCTGGATCTAGCGCGATGGCGATCTCTTCTCCCGGCTTGTAGCCGGCTTGCTGAATCGCTTCCAGCACGACTTCTATGGCTTCGACGTTTGACTTCACCGAAGGCGCGAACCCGCCTTCGTCGCCGACTGCGGTGTTGTAGCCGCGCTTTTTCAGCACTCCCTTGAGCGTATGGAAGACTTCTACGCCCCAGCGCAACGCCTCGGAAAACGACGCCGCGCCTACGGGCATGACCATGAATTCCTGGAAGTCGACGTTGTTGTCGGCGTGGGCGCCGCCGTTGAGGATGTTCATCATGGGCGTGGGCAAAGTATTTGCGCCCGCGCCGCCGAGATAGCGGTAGAGCGGCAGGCCGTATTCCGCCGCCGCCGCGCGCGCCGCGGCCATGGAGACCGCTAGAATCGCGTTCGCTCCCAGGCGGCCCTTGGTCTCGGTGCCGTCCAGTTCGATCATCTTCTGGTCGAGGCCACGTTGATCGGCAGCGTCCCAGTTCGCCAGGGCGTCGGCGATCTCGCCGTTGACGTTTTCTACTGCTTTGAGAACGCCTTTGCCGAGAAAACGCGCGTTGTCTCCGTCGCGCAGTTCGACCGCTTCATGCTCGCCGGTTGAGGCTCCGCTGGGTACGATCGCCCGCCCAACCACGCCGCTTGCAAGTTGCACTTCTGCTTCTACGGTAGGATTGCCGCGCGAATCCAGCACCTCGCGCCCGATGATTGCTCCAATATTCGTCATACCGCGCTTACCATCCTTATCTGAGTATGTATTTGTGAATTGTCGTCCACGCGCACGGCGTGTCTGGGACCGCCAGAGTTGAAGCTTAGACGTCGCCCCGTTAAGTAGCCGACACCCTTATAGTCTTTGCCCATGCACTGGTTATGAAACCCTCGATTATAGCGGATGGAGGATTGCGGCACTGTGTCGGCGCTCACAGTCTGGGATTAACCCTTTCACGGCACGAGCCAGTTTCCCGCCCGACCCTTACCTTTGCTGGTACCCCGGGCCGGACCCGTGTTGTCGCGGTCGTCCCAACTGGTCTAGAGTCAAAGCAACAATCAAGCGATTTAGGGGTTGTAATACCCGAGGAGAAGTCATGAAGAAATGGACTGTTCTACCCAGCATATTGCTACTGGCGTGCTCTTGCATTAGTACCATCGCTGCGGCGCAGGCCGGTTCGCCAGTGCCAGCCGGTACGGCATTGATGGTCAAGCTGGAGACCACGCTCGCGACCTTCAGCAACAAGGCTGGTGACCCTTTCCAGGCGCGCTTGACGGAGGCTGTCGTGCTCAACGGCAAGACTTTGATTCCCGCCGGAGCCATGGTGGAAGGCCGTGTCACCAAAGTGGCCGAACCGCGCCGCATCTCGGGAAAGCCGACCATCGGGATTCTGCCCGAAGCTTTGATCCTTCCGACCGGCGAGCGCTTCTTCCTCGATGCCACGCTGGTTGACACGAATGCGGGGCGCGACACCGATGTCAACCAGGAAGGCGAGTTCAAGGGGTCCGGCCATGACCGCAACGACCAGCTGGAAACTGGCGGCGGCGCAGCCGGAGGGATGCTGATTGGCGGGCTTATCGGCGGACCTCCTGGAATCGTGATTGGCGGAGTCGTGGGCGCAGGCTCAACCGGAGTTCACTGGCTGAGCAAGCATCGCTCGGCCACGCTGATGGCAGGCACCGAACTCACGCTCGAGCTCAACCGCCCGCTGGCGATGACGACTGCTGTGGCCGGCGCGGGACAATAAAATCCATAAGTGACCACGCGAAAACCGGAGCAAAAATGCTCCGGTTTTTTGTTGCACACGGTACCCTTGACCATCAGCCATAAATATGGCAGCATTGGGAATATGAGGACAACTGTGGACATCCCGGATCCCCTCTATCGCGAGCTCAAAGGCAAAGCCGCGAGGGAAGGACATTCGGTGAAGGAGCTTATTCTTCGGGGCGTGGAGCGGGAACTGAAGAACAGCAGCCGCAGAACCAATCGCGTTTCTCTCCCGATCGTGCCCTCGAAGCGGCCGGGGACGCTTGAACTGGATAATGACAAGATTTTCGAGATCATTCCTTTTCCCTGATGTGAACGTGTGGATCGCCATGACCTATGGCGGCCATGTTCACCACATCGCCGCCAAAGCGTGGTTTGACAACCTGGATATGGATGCGCGCGTTTGCTTCTGTCGCTTTACCCAACTCAGCCTGCTCCGGCTTCTTACCACCCAGGCAGTAATGGGTATCGACGAAGTGATGACGCAGAGCCAAGCCTGGCAGGCCTATGACCGCTGGCTGGCAGACGGCCGCGTCGTTTTCCTCGAGGAACCTCCGAGCCTTGATACTGCTTTTCGCTCGCTTTCCGGCCAGCGCCATCCTAACCCGAAAACATGGTCGGACTGCTACCTTGCTGCCTTTGCCTCGGTCTCGGACCTGCGGTTAGTGACCTTCGACCGAGGGTTTCAAGGAAAGATTAAACAGCTTATGATCCTCCGGCCCTAGTTCGTCCTCAGTTACATCGCCGATGCCAACTCCCCTTCACTCAGCAACAGGAGTTCGATCCAACCCTCCATCGGCAACGCATCCACCGGCAGACGATTCTGCCAAAGGCTGAAGCGCAGCCGGAGGCGGCTGGTGGGGGCGATGGCAGCCACGCCTGGCTTGTGGTCGGCCGCTGTTTGCGGGCTCGCACCCGAGCCCGGCGCTGCCAGCAGGCAACTCAGGGGCAAGCGGAACTCGAAGTTGCGCACTACGGCCGCCTTGGCAGTCTCCTCACCCTTGGACAGGGAGGCTAACGTCGATTCTTCCAATCCGTCGACCCTCCAGCTCGTCAGTTTGTGGTCCTGCACCTTGGCATCGAGCCGCAAAGTCCGCCGTGGACGCGCTTCTCCGTTGGCCCACGATTCCAGGTTCACTACCAGATCAAATTCCATGTCCGGAACCGGCCCGGCAAAGTCCAGGCGCCCGTAGACGAACGTATGGTCGATTCCGGCGTAGACGGAATCCAGCAGGAACTGCTTGCCGTGCATGGCACCGGCACGGTGGTCAGCGGTGAAAATCGCGGCGCCCATCCACTCGAAGTAACGAATCTTGTCGCCCGTGATGTGGGGATGAATATAGGCCGTTTGCGGGGTGAAGGCGGGACGAACTTCACCTCCCGTGATGGGCTGCGAGAGATAATCCGGCGGTACCGCTCCTAGCGCCTGATAAATGTTCGACAGATGCTTGCGATAAAGCTCGTCGAAATCGCGATCATTGGCTGAATGGTGCTCCGGACCGTACCACCAGTTCCAGTCGCTGCCTTCGGCAATCATGATTTCTTCAAAGGCTAACTTGCGCTGGGCTTCGCTGGCGCGGGCCGCATGCTGCGCATAAAATTCGCGCGCGTGGTACAGGTAGTCCCAGGAGCGATTGTCTTCGGGAGCCCCGATCCAGACATTGAAGTTCGCATTGATCCACGAGCCCGGCACCAGAGAGTGCAAATGGGAAGCGCTGCGCTGGCGCGCAATCGCCTCTGAAACCGTAACCGCTTCCAGACCTGCCTCGCGCTGCAGGGCATCATAGAATCGCCGCAGAAATTCCCGTCCCGACTTAGGATAGTATTCCCATGCGTTCTCGCCATCGAGGATTACCGACACCACGGCATCCCGTCCCTGCGCCAGCACCGGCTGGGCTGCCTCTTTGATGTTGCGCAGCAAGTGTCCAGCAGCATCCCCTGGATCCATTCCCGAGTAGACAAAACCGATCAGATCCGAAATGGTGTGGTCGCGAAACACCATGTTCATGACAGTCTGGCCACTCTCGTAGCGGTGAATGTTGTAAAGCCGCTCAGCCAGATGAGGGGGCAGCCGGCCTGCGCCATCGCGATGGAAGGACACGCCTGTGCTACGACCGAGCACCTCTTCGTCGGTGGCCATCCACTTGATCCCGAGAGTGCGCGCTATGGCGAGCACCTCTTCCGAGACGCTGCCCTCCGAGGGCCACACGCCCTGCGGCCGCACTCCAAACACCTGCTGGTGAAGGTCGAGCGCGCGCACCAGTTGTTCGCGCGCGTCTTCGGGATGGCGAAACCGGTTCTGCGGCAGAGGCAGACCGGGCGACGAAACTGCTCCTGCGTTGGTGTCACAGACCAGCGGAAGAATCGGATGATAGAAAGGCGTTGCGGAAATCTCGATCGATCCTTTCTTGGCCGCGTCGGCATAGGCAGGCAGAACCTTGGCCAGCAGTTCCCGCTCGCGCTTGATCACAAAACTCTGGTCTTCGAGGGAGTAATTGCGCTCTTTCTTGATCAGCGCGGCAACATCCTTGTCTTCCAGAAAGAATTCGTCGAACCATGCGATCTGCGACAGCACTTGCAAGTCGGTGAGTTGCTGTGGCTCAAAATACTTTTCCGCTTTTTCGGCTGAATAGCCGTGCTCGCGGAAGCGCTCCCAAAGCTCCCGGTAGCGGGGATAGCGCCCAATCACGTTCGCCGGGTTGGCCTGAAAAAGATACTGCAGGGCGAAGAGCCGCTCCTTCTGCGTCAAATCCTTTGCTGCCTTGGCCGCTACGGTTAGAAACGGATCTTGCGCGGTGCCGGCAACGTAGTCCTGAATTTGCGTGATCAGCGATGGCACCAGATTGAAGTTCTGGTGGACGTTGGGGAACTCATCCAGCAGCTTTACCATGCCGTAATAGTCTTTTAAGGCGTGGAGGCGCACCCAAGGCAGGCGATATTCTCCCGTTACCAGATCCTTATAGAAAGGCTGGTGCTGGTGCCAGAGAAAGATCAGGCGCAGGGCGGGCATGGCTGGAAGGTCAGTCTAGCATGGGGATTCGGCGTGATCGGCGGCATGGAAGGCTGCGGGCTCGCACTTCCGGTACACTAGGACTCGGAAAATGCCGGACACCTCCACGCCCGCCGCTTCTGACCGCATTACGCTGCTCTCGGACCAGGATCTCTACCTCTTCAACGAGGGCAGCAATTACCGCATGCCTGAAACGATGGGCGCGCACCTGGTCTCACGCAACGGGCGAGAAGGCGCGGTCTTCAGCGTGTGGGCGCCCAACGCCCGCCTGGTTTCAGTGGTCGGCAGCTTCAACGCTTGGGATCCGCGCACAAATCCGCTCACTCCCAGGGGGAGCTCCGGCATCTGGGAAGGTTTCATTCCCAGCGTAACCAAAGGCGCGCTCTACAAATTCCACATCGAGTCGCGGACACACAGCTATCAAGTCGACAAAGCCGACCCGCTCGGGATTCTCCACGAGAAGCCTCCCCGCACTGCGTCGGTGGTGTGGGACCTCGACTACAAATGGGGCGACCGCGAGTGGATGGAAAAGCGTGCCGCACGAAACTCCCTGCGCGCTCCGCAAGCCATGTACGAAGTTCACCTCGGCTCCTGGATGCGCGTTCCCGAGGAACACAATCGTCCGCTCACCTATCGCGAAACCGCACCTCGCCTCGCTGAGTACATGCAACGCATGGGCTTCACTCATGTGGAATTCCTTCCCGTGATGGAGCATCCCTTCTACGGTTCCTGGGGATATCAGACGACCGGCTACTTCGCACCAACATCGCGCTACGGCACGCCGCAGGATTTCATGTGCCTGGTGGATTACCTGCATCAGCACGGCATCGCCGTAATCCTCGACTGGGTGCCCTCGCACTTCCCTTCCGACGCTCACGGACTGGCTTATTTCGACGGCACGCATTTGTACGAGCACGCGGATTCGCGGCAGGGGTTCCATCCTGACTGGAAGACGCATATCTTCAACTACGGACGCTCGGAAGTCCGCAGCTTTCTCATGTCGAGCGCCATGTTCTGGCTCGACAAGTACCATATCGACGGATTGCGCGTGGACGCCGTCGCCTCCATGCTCTACCTCGATTATTCGCGCCAGCAGGGGGAGTGGATTCCTAATAAATTCGGGGGACGCGAGAACCTGGAAGCCATCGACTTCCTCCGCCGCTTCAATCAGGAAGCCTACAAAGAACACCCCGACATCCAGACGATTGCGGAAGAGTCCACTTCCTGGCCCATGGTTTCACGGCCGGTGTACCTGGGCGGCCTCGGCTTCGGTATGAAGTGGGATATGGGATGGATGCATGACACGCTTGAGTATTTCAAACAAGATCCCATTCACCGCAAATATCATCACAGCAAGCTCACCTTCCGCATGCTGTATTCGTTTCAGGAAAATTTCGTGCTGCCGCTTTCGCACGACGAGGTCGTCCACGGTAAGGGATCGCTGATCGGCAAGATGCCCGGCGATGAATGGCAACGCTTCGCCAACCTGCGCCTGCTGTTCGCTTACATGTATGCCCAACCGGGAAAGAAGTTGCTTTTCATGGGCGACGAGTTCGGCCAGGTCCGCGAGTGGGGGCATGACACTAGCCTGGAGTGGGACGTGCTTCGCTATCCGGTTCATAGCGGAATGCAGAACTGGGTAGCGCAGTTGAACCGGCTTTACCGCAGCGAGCCAGCGCTGCATTTGCTCGATACCACTCCTGCCGGCTTCGAGTGGGTCGACTGCAACGACAATTTGACCAGTACGATTTCGTTGCTGCGCAAGAGCGAGTCGCCCCGAGACACGGTTCTCATCGTGTGCAACTTCACGCCCATCCCGCGCGTGGGCTATCGAGTGGGAGTGCCTGAAGGCGGCTACTGGCGCGAGTTGCTGAATAGTGACGCCACGGAGTACGGCGGCACTGGTGTGGGCAATTTGGGTGGAGTGAGTGCTGAGGAGGAAGCGGCGCATGGGCGTCCGCACTCGTTGAAACTTACGCTGCCGCCGTTGGGGGCCTTGTTTCTGAAGGCCGGATAATCGCCAACCATTGAGGTACTCGCCAAATGCTAATAGCGGCCGCCATTATCTTCGCCATGATTCTTTACTTGGTCGACAAGAATCATAGGTGGCGCGCGTTTTGGAAGATCATGAGCGTAATACTCGCCCTCTTGGCTCTAGGGGCGGGGGTGCTTCTAATGCATAAGAAGGAACATGCCCGAACGCGGGCGTGCGCTTCCCGCATACGCCTTGCATTTCCGCAGACATACGATGCCACGACTGACAAGGAATTAGTGAGGCGAGCGGTATCCAAACACCCCGACATTTGCTCGACTGGGGCTATTAATGCAGCAGAATATGAGCAGCCAGTCAGCGGCAAAGGCACCAAGGACGACCCTATCGTAATCGGGCCGGACTTTTAAGGGGTTGGCAATCAGTCGATTGGGTAGACGCGCGGCCCGGCCACGGGATCGACCCCAGACTCCACAAAGTGCCAGTGCGGGCCGTCATAGGCCCCTTCCGCTCCTAAGCAATTAGCGCCATCGCAGTCAGGAGCTGGCTCGCTGCGGAGCGAAGTAGACACGGAATGACCGGGATCAAGCAGCAAGCGTTTTGGAAAAGAAATCGAACCCATTGGGGACTCCTCCCGACCAACACAGTATACATTCTCAAGTTCGTGGTCTGCGCTTCAACCAGTGCATCGGACTTGGCTCCGAGTCTCCCTTTTGAATCTACCGCAGCTCGGATATTCGGCGGCGATAGGCTTCGGGAGTTTCAATCAGAAACGTAGTTTGCCCAGCCAATATCAGCAAATCTTGATCGCCGCTCACCAGCAGGTTTGCGTTGCCGCACTGGGCCAGGTCGAGAAAGGGCTGGTCGCTGGCATCACGGCACACTGCTGCGCACTTTTCTGCCGACTCAATCACTTCGCAGTAAGGAAGATAATCGGCTAACAGCTCTTGGGCATCATCGGTCGAGAGCCCAAATTTTGGATAACGGAGAACCCGCGTGAGTTCCGCTGCGGTCGCGCGAGAGATCAGCGGCACACAGCCACTTTCGCGCCAGTGCTGGCGCAACCAAGTTAAACGGCCATTCGGAAATAGGAGTGCCGACACGACGGTTGTCGTGTCAAAGACGACGCGCCGGGTCATTCTTTCTTGCGCGCCCAGGAAATAGCGTCAGCTACATCCTGTTCGTTAATCCCGAGTTGGGAAAGGCGGGTGCGTACCTCTTCTGCACGGCTTCTTTGTAATGGCCGCAGAATGATGCATTCCCCATCCGTGCTCACGTCGAAGTATTCGACTGCACCGAAGCGAGTGATCACCGCTTTGGGAAGGGTGATTTGATTCTTAATTGTCTTCTTGGCTAGCATGGATGCCTTATACAAGGAAACAAGGAAATATTACCATGCGCCCAGCCTATACGCAACCTTTGCATAAGCTGTTGATCCTTAAGGGGCGATTCGGATATCCGTAAAGCCGACCATAAACCCACCCCCATGCTATCCTGCCCTAGCACGCGCCGCCATGCGGATTCTTACCCGCTACATTCTTCGTGAAGTAACCTCTCACGCCCTAATCGGCGCGGCGATCTTCACCTTTGTTCTGTTCACGCGCGATCTGGGACGCATTTTGGAGCTCGTGGTCCGAGCCAGCGCGCCGCTGCCCAGCGTCGCCGAAGTCTTTCTCTTCACGGTGCCGGTTGCGCTCACCTACACCATCCCCATGAGCGTGCTGGTGGGGATTCTCATCGGGCTGAGCCGGCTCGCCGCCGACAGCGAAATCACTGCTATGCGTGCCAGCGGTATGGGTGTGTGGAGTTTTGGCCGCGTGCTGGCGATTTTTATCGCCGGGGGATGGTTGCTGGCTCTGGTCAACGGCCTTTACCTGGCGCCGTGGTCGCTGGCATCGCTCGGACGTCTCGAGGACCAACTCAAAGGCTCGCAGGCTTCTTATGAAGTGCAGCCCCGAGTGTTCTATGAGGGTTTTCCCAAGTACGTGCTTTACGTGCAGGACGTGCACAGCGCGCAAGGCGGCGCGGTCTGGAAGGGCGTGTTTCTTGCCGATATCACCGATCCCGCCAATCCCAGCATCACGCTGGCGCGCGAAGGCATTCTCGTCCCCGAAGGTCAGGACAGGCTGCATCTGCACTTAACCAACGGCTCCAGCCACGACACCGACCCCGCACAACCCGATCATTACCAGATTTCGACTTTCCTGCAAACCGACATCCCGATCGATCTGGCTTCGTCGGATAGCAAAGCGGACGAACCAACCCCGGTCAGAGCCATCGGCACCTGGGCGCTGCGCGATCTTGCCGCACGCGCCGATCCCGTCACGGCGCGCTGGTACCTCATTGAGTTTCACAACCGCTTTGCCCTGCCTACAGCCTGTCTGGTGCTGGCCATGGTCGGCATCCCTCTCGGCCTTTCCTCGAAGAAGAGCGGCAAGTCCGGCGGATTCGTGCTCACGATCGGGCTGGTATTCGTTTACTACTTCATTTCCCTGCTCGGAGTCTCGCTGGCCAAGCAGGGCAGGGTCAATCCCGCGTTCGGAGCCTGGCTGGCCAATATCGTGTTCTTTGCCGCGGCTTTGTTTCTGCTGTGGCAGGCTGAACGGCGGCCGCTGTCACTGTCTGCGATCCGGTTGGCGTGGCAGCGCGACAAGCTCCCGGCGAACGCCCCCGCACACGACCGCAGGCACAGGCGCAGAGAAAGTGCCACCGCCTTCGAGCGCGCCTCCACGCGGCGGAGGGTCTTCAGCGCCAGCTTCCCTACTCTGCTCGATGATTACGTGCTGCGCGATTTCTTCCTCTACCTCGGGATGATCGTATCGGCATTCCTGGTCTTGCTGCTGGTATTCACTCTGTTCGAGCTGCTGGGCGACATCCTGCACAATCAGACCCCTGCCATTGTGGTCGCGGAATATTTGCTGAACGTTTCTCCTTACCTGATCTATAGCGTTGCCCCCCTGATCATGCTGCTGGCAGTGCTGATCACGTTCGGGCTGATGAACCGGTCGAATGAGATTACGGCAATCAAGGCGACCGGAACCAGCATCTACCGCATCGTCACGCCTGTGATGATTGCAGCCGCGGTGCTGGCGGCGGGTTTATTCTTCGCCGACCAGTTCTACCTGCCTCATACCAACAAACGCCAGGAGGCGCTGCACAACCAGATCAAGGGCAAGCCGCCGCAAACCTATCTGCGTCCCGACCGGCGCTGGATTTTCGGCCAGCATAACGACATTTACTACTACCAGTTCTTCGATGCCGACCGCGACCAGTTCGCCAACCTCACCATCTTTCAACTCGACCCCGCCAGCTTCGTCATCACTCAGCGCATCCATGCCGAGCGGGCCCATTGGGCCGACAGTATGAACCGCTGGATCTACGAGCAAGGCTGGCAGCGCACTCTGCGTGGCGCCGCCATCGCCGGCTACCATACCTTCGACGTCTCCACCTTCCCCGAACTTAGCGAGGCACCGTCTTATTTCAAGAAGGAGGTGAAACAGTATTCCGAGATGAACTACGAGGAACTGCGCCGCTACATCGGCGATTTGCAGCAGAGCGGCTTTGACGTGGTGCGTCTGCGGGTGCAGCTAAATAAGAAGCTGTCTTACCCGCTGATCACGCTAATTATGGCGGTGCTGGCCGTTCCATTCTCGCTCTCAGCTGCCAAGAAGGGAGCGATTACAGGAGTTGCCGTCGCTGTAGGAATTGCCGTGGTCTACACGGTGGTGTCGCGATTGTTCGAGGCGATGGGAGATATCAGCCAGTTGCCGCCGGCTTTGGCCGCATGGTCGCCGGACTTGATCTTCGCCCTGGTGGGCGCTTACCTGATTCTGAAGATTCCGACTTAGTCCGCGGCGCCTACTTCACCGCTACTCCCGAGGGATAATTAAAGGTGCTGATCGGCCCGCCTATCGTTGTCAGAACTCCAGTGGAGAGTCCGATGGAATACTGCGTGACGGTATTTGATGTCATATTGGCGACGAAGACAAAACTGTCATCGCTGCGAACCGCAATCGAGTTCGGCCCCACGCCCGTGTTCACGTTCGCCGGGCTGAGAGCCCCCAACGCGCCGGTCGACGGGCTGATCCGGAACTCGGAGACTTGGTACGATCCAGTGTTCACCACATACAGGAAATTGCCGTACGCATCCACCGTGATAGGCCCCGGACTGGTGCCTTGGGTGGGATAGGGCGAACCGGTCACCGGGTGCAGGCTGAAGTCCACGCTCTGGCAGGTCGGCAACGACACCACGCTGCACATCGTGTAAGCGCTGACGGTGTTAGCGCCGCTGCCTGACGAGTCCCCGTTTGCCACATAAGCGAAGCGGTTACAGGGGTCGATCGCCACACCATCGGGGACCGGGCCCGTAGGAACTCCGGTTATGTTCGGCGCAGGAGCAACCAGAGCAAGCGTGCCCGCCGACGGATCCACGGAAAAGCTCAGTAGTAGGTAATTGACGGAATCGGTAACGTAGAGATTCTCGGTCGTCGGGACCGTCTGCCCTGAGCAGGATGAATATAGCCGAGGATAAAGCGTGGGAGTCACGGCCAGAGCCGACGCCACAGGGTTCTGGCCGCCTAGCGGGAGCGGGACGGCGAAAGGCGAACCTGTGATTTCAGTCAGGCTGGCGTTGCTGCCGATCGAGAAAACGGAGATCGTTCCCTCGCTGCCGTTCGCAACGAACAAGAACTTGCCCGCCGAATCCATGGCCATCGCCACTGGATTCGTCAGCTGGGTCGTCGCAATGTATGCCAACTTGCCGTCGGAAGCGATTTGGAAAGTCGAGATACCGTTCACGCTGGCAGGCACGGCGGGATTGGCTTGGACGATCACATACGCGAATGCGCCCGGCGGATCAAGAATCACGGATGTTGGTATGCCGTTGGCGGGCGGCCCATTCACGTTATTGATGGTGGAAATCGCGCCGTTGCTCAGATTGACGCTGAAGGACTGAATCACGTAGTCGCCCTGATCGGGGACAACCACCAAACCGTCGGAAGAAGACGAGTACTTGGTACTGCAGGCCACCAAAACGCCAATCGAAACCAGAACCAGAATCGCAACCATCCAGGTAAACCGTGTCCGCATTCTTCGCTTTATCTCCTGTTGACGTACTCGTGCATTCCCGGGCCGCCCTGAACCGGGTAGGAAGCCTAATTTAAGGCGTGAATAGCCATCCATTTATGTATCAGGAATACGCGGGAAGAGCAAACCCCCGCCAGCTCTTAAGAACCACGGAGGAGGCTGCGAGTTGCCTGAAAAGCAGTGGTCAGTGGTCAGTGGTCAGTGGTCAGTGATGAGTGGTCAGTCAACCCCGCTGGCCACTGATCACTGGCCACCGATCACTGACCACTGACCACTGTTTCTAGAGCTTCCTCCTCGCTGGCGACTGCCGGCATGAGAGGCAAGTGAATCTCTACCATGAGCCCGCCTTCGGCCCGGTTCGCGGCTGCGACGCGCCCGCCGTGGAAACGTACGGCGCGTTCTGTGATGGCCAAGCCCAGACCGACTCCTCCAGTCTGGCGGCCGCGGGCATCGTCGAGGCGGTAGAACGGCTGAAAGAGCTTTTCCAGCGCGTCGGCGGGAACGCCGGAGCCGCAGTCAGTCACCCTGACCACTGCCTCCGGAGTGCTCGTGCTCTGCGTCTTCTCCAAATGAATCTCAACCGTGGTGCCTTCGCGAGTGTAACGGATGGCGTTGCGCACGACGTTCTCGATCGCGCTGTGGAGCAGCGACGCATCTCCGCGCGCCGCCCAGGTTCCTGGGGGAATTTCGCTGCGCACATGGCAATGACGGGCCTGCGCCTCGAACTCCGCATCCTCGGCCACGTTGAGCACCAGTTCGTCCAGTAAAACAGGTATAGCGGGCACGCGCTGCTCGCCATCTTCCAAGCGGGCCAGAGTGAGCAGGCGGCCAATGAGTTCGTTGAGGCGGCTGGCCTCGAGCTCGATGCGCTCGAGCATGGCCGTGCTTTCCGGACCAGACCGCTGCCGCGCCAATCCGAGAGCCACATTCAAGCGCGCCAGCGGAGAACGCAGTTCATGAGAAATGTCGTTCAACAGGCGGGATTGCGCTTCAACCAGGCCCTCGAGACGCGCCGCCATGGTGTCAAAGTCGCGGATGAGTCCGGCAATCTCGTCGCGGCGTCTGCTGTTTGGATCACCGGCGCGGGCCGTAAGGTCACCGGCGGCGATTTGCTGGGTAGCGGCACGCAGCCGAGTCACCGGCTTGGTCATATACCAGGCCAGGAAATAACAAACCAATCCCGAAGAAATAACCGCGATGATCAAACCCGGCATGGGTATTCCCCAGGGTCCGAAGAATACTCGCGGCCCGGGCGGCAACTCCATCGCTATGGTGTAAAGATGGTGCCCATCACTCGAGGCTCGCGACTCAGTCAGGATTTGCGGCCGCGGGAAGACCATCCCGGGATGCGGCGGCAGGGGCTTGCCGGCGGCGACATGCTCGGCCCATCCCTGGCTCGCACGCCCTGAGATCTCAGTTCCCTGTTCATCGAAGACATAGACGCGCACGTGGTGCGTCTTCTGCAGATCTTCCAGGTACTCGTGGGCCCGGGGCGGGCCGCCCTGCTCATAAGCGCTGATCGCATCGGTTAGCGCAGTCGAGCGCAGGGCCTCCCAGGTTGCATTGGGCTGCGGCCGGAAGGCCAGCATCACCAGGAGCGCAATCACAAGGAACAAAGCTTGCGCCACCCAGAACGAAAGAAAAATCTTGAGGAAAAGACTCTTCATGATGTGGCCTTCACTTTTTCGCCAGCCTTCTCGCTCGCCTTCTCCCGCGGACGGGCGAAGATGTAGCCGACGCCGCGGATGGTCTTGATATGCTCGTCGGCGTCGGTGTCGCCAAGTTTCTTGCGAACCTTGCTGACGTGCATGTCGATGCTGCGGTCAAAAGGCGAGAACTTGCGGCTGAGAACGGCATTCACCAGACGCTCCCGCGGGACCACCCGTCCCGCCTCACGCAGCAGCACTTCCAACAAGTTGAATTCGACCGAGGTGAGGTCGACGGGTTGGCCGTCGCGGCGCACGCTACGCGTGGCGGGATCGAGTTCAATCTCGCCAACGCGCACAATCTCTGGTGCGGACGGAACCGATTTGTCGCTACGCGTACGCCGCAGGATGGCTCGAATGCGTGCCACGAGTTCCCGCGGATTGAACGGCTTGGCCAGATAATCGTCGGCGCCGATCTCCAGACCGACAATGCGGTCCACATCTTCCCCACGGGCCGTGAGCAGAAGAACCGGCAAACGCGAAGTGGCGCGGATTCGGCGCAGAACCTCGAAACCGTTGATGCCGGGCAACATCACATCCAGCACCACAAGCAGATAACCGCCGCCGGTGGCGCGCTGCAACCCGTTCTCGCCGTCGTGGACAGCTTCAATAGCGAAACCTTCGGCCTGCAAATACTCGCCAACCAGCGTACACAATTCGACGTCATCGTCGATGATCAGTATGCGTTCCATCTTGTTAGCTCTCATTGTGCACCAGTGTGCAGGCCAGCAGCGGTAAAGAATTGTCAAACCATATTGCAGGAGCAAGATCGTCGAACCAGAGGCTTCCCGCTTGACAAAACTTTACTCGGATTGACGGACTTTTTACCACTTTTCCTCGACAGCCGTGTTTCTATCATTGTACGCAAGGACGACCCAGGTTCCGGGAAGGAACCAGTGTTGAGGAGCTAAAAAAGTTTATGAAATCGATACGTTTTCGCCTCTTCGTAGCAGCGCTGGCGGTGATGTTGGGTGGTGCGATTGCCAAAGCACAGACCACTGATACGCCTCCAGTGCGCGGACATGAGTTCGGCATGCGTGGACCCATGATGGGCTTCCTCGCCAAGTATCTGGATCTGAGCGACGAGCAGCGCACCCAGATGAAGGCCGTCATGCAGAAAGAGCATGCCGCGCTGAAGCCGCAAATGCAGCAACTTCACCAGATGGAACAGCAGCTCAAGCAGTATGAAGAAGGCACCTACAACGAGGCCAAGGTGCAAGCTCTAGTCGCGCAGCAGTCGCAGACCTTGGTACAGGTGCGAGTGCAGGAGACGCGCATCCACAACGAGCTGTTCCAGTTGCTCACTCCCGACCAGCAGGCCAAGATGAAGCAGTTCGAAGCCGATCGTGAAGCGCGTATGCAGCAACATATGCAGGACGCGACCCCCGCTGCTCCGGAGCAGTAAGACATAAGCTTGTTTGCGCACAGCCGCGCGGGGTCGGAGTCTTCCCTGATCCCGCGGCGCTGTGGCGAGGAACGACGCCATGGATATGGTTCAGGCATTCATGTTTTATGCGGAATGGATCTTCTTTATCTCCTGGGGAACGGTTCTTGCGGCGTTGAGCGCAATCGCTTTCGGGCGCGACCTGGTGACAGTTTCTGAGCCAACCGCCGGAGAGCAAGAACGTCCCTGGGTGGACCGCTAGCGGGAATCCGGCCTCATGGGTCTCACCCCACTTCCGAGCATCTTCTCATCACCCCGCTCGCTGCCTGTGCCAAAACTTGCACCCCGCCTGCTAGAATTTCATCTACTCCAACTGCATGATTCCCAAAAGTATGCGTCCGCTGCTGCCGTATCTCAAACGCTACCGTTGGGGATTTGTAGCCGGCGCTCTCTGTGTGGTGTTGAGCAACGGTGCATGGGCTCGACTGCCCCAGGTGATTGGCGAAGCCGCACAGAGCCTGGAAGGCAATGTCACTCGCCACAATCTGCTAATTTTCGCGCTACACGTTCTGGCGTTGGCGGCCGTCCGCGCGATTTTCCTGTTTCTGACCCGCTGGATCGTGATCGGCATCTCGCGCGACATTGAGTTCGATCTGCGCAACGATCTTTTTGCCCACCTCGAAACACTCTCCTACTCCTACTACCAGCGAATGCGCACTGGCGACATAATGGCCAGGGTAACGAACGATTTGAATGCGGTGCGCATGCTGCTCGGCCCGGCGATCATGTATTCGGCGAATACGATCGTTTTCACCGCTGCCGCGCTGTGGTTCATGATCCACAAAAGCCCCAAGCTGACGTTCTACGCATTTCTGCCGCTGCCCGTGGTCAGCGTGGTCATTCAGTATTTCGGGCGGCGTATTCATGAGCGCTTCGAGAGAATTCAGGCCATGTTCTCTGACATTTCGGCGCGGGCCCAGGAGAATTTCTCCGGAGCCCGCGTGGTCCGTGCCTACGTGCAGGAAGAGGCGGAGATCGCAGCCTTTGAAACCGCGAACCAGGAATACATTGCCCGTAGCCTGAAACTGGTGCGGCTTATGGGCATGCTGTGGCCGACGCTGGAACTGATGCTGGGCCTGGCCATGGTGCTCGTGCTGTGGATCGGTGGGCGGGAAGTTCTAGCCGGACGCATGCAAATTGGCGTCTTTACGTCCTTCAACATCTACATGATGCAACTCACGTTTCCCGTGATCGCACTGGGATGGGTCGTGAATATTTTCCAGCGTGGCACGGCATCGTTGGTCCGCTTGAACGAGATTTTGCATGAGAAAACCGAGATCAAGGATGAGGGCGAGGCCAGCGACCATCAAGTGGAGGGCGAAATCGAATTCCGCGGGCTGAATTTTGCCTACGATGGCAAGCCCGTGCTGCATGATCTGAATCTGCGCATCCCCGCGGGCAGCAGTATGGCGATCGTCGGTCCGACGGGCTCAGGGAAAACCACGCTGGTCAGTCTGATTCCCCGCATTTATGACGCAGCGCCGGGAATGGTTCTGCTCGATGGCCGGCCAATCCGGGAGTTTTCGCTGGAGTCGCTGCGCAAGAACGTTGGTTTCGTGCCGCAGGAGACATTCCTGTTCAGCGATCGCATCCGGGAAAATATTGCGCTGGGCGTGGAATCGGCTACGGATGAGGAGATTCACAACGCCGCCGAAGCCGCGAACATTGCGGCGGACATCGAGAGCTTTCCCGAACAATATCAGACCATGGTGGGCGAGCGCGGAATTACTCTTTCTGGAGGGCAAAAACAGCGCACTGCCATTGCGCGTGCCTTGATTCGTAACCCGCGCATTCTGATTCTCGACGACGCGCTCTCCAGCGTCGACACCCATACCGAAGATAAAATCCTCAATCACCTGCGCGAGGTCATGCGGGGGCGCACTACCATTTTCATCTCCCACCGCGTTTCCACGGTGCGCAACGCCGACCGCATTGCCGTGCTGCACGACGGACGCATCGTGGAATCGGGCACCCACGACGAACTGCTCGCCTTGAACGGCTACTACAGCGACCTGTATAACAAACAGTTGCTGGAAGAAGAACTGGCCGAGGTTTAGACTTAGGCCGCTCCGTGGCTGTGTTTCAAATCCTGCATAAAGGAAGCAAACAAGAATGAAACTCCGCTCGCTGGCTTTGCCGTTTTGTGCACTGGCCTTTGCATCGTATTTCCTGTCGCCGTTTGCGGCCGCTCAGTCTGCTCCAGCAACGCCACCGGCGCCGAGAGCGATTATGGTCGACGATGCTTTTGAAATGCGTGAGGTGCGCGATCCTCAGATCAGCGAAGATGGCAAATGGGTCGCCTACACCGTCTCTACCATGTCGTTGAAGGAAGACAAAACCGAGACGCGTATCTGGATGGCGCCGGCCGGCGGCGGCGATGCCGTTGTTATGACAACGGAGGAAGTTTCCTCATCTCATCCGCGCTGGAGCCCGGACGGCAAGTATCTCTCCTTTCTCTCCAAGCGCAATGAAGGCAAGACGGAGGTGTGGCTGCTCAACCGAATCGGGGGCGAGGCGCAGCGGCTGACAGAAACGATTCAGGATGTGGACGACTTTGCCTGGTCGCCCGACAGCAAGCGACTGGTGCTGGTTTTACGCGATCCTACACCGGAGGAACTGGACGAGGCCAAAACCAAAGATAAAGATAAGGACAAGCCGGGAGGCGACGACAAAGATAAAAGTAAGGACGCAAAGGCGAAGAAACCGAAGACTCCGCCGCCCTTCGTGGTCGACCGCTATCGCTTCAAGACCGACACGGTGGGATACCTCGACCGCCGCCGCACCCATTTATATGTGTTCGACATCGCCACCAAGGCCGTCGTACAAATCAGTTCCGGCGACTTCGACGATAGCGAGCCGGCGTGGTCTCCCGACGGCAAGCAGCTGGCATTCCGCAGCAATCGCTCCACTCCGGATCCCGACCGCACCTACGACGCCAACATCTGGGTAGTCGCTGCGGACAACACCGACAAGGGTGCGCACCTCACGCAAGTGACGACCAATCCGGGCTCAGACGCCGCACCCGCCTGGTCGCCTGACGGCAAGTGGATCGCCTACGTCACGCAGCTCGAGCCTAAGCTTCTGGTCTATGCCACCCACCACATCGCCGTGTCTCCGGCTGCCGGAGGTGAAGCCAAGGTGCTCACGCAGGCCTTCGACCGCATGTCGCGGTCGCCGCATTTTTCTCCCGATGGCAAGTTCGTGTACTTCATCACCGACGATGACGGTTCGCAGAACCTGTGCCGAGTTCCCGCAACTGGCGGGGATATCACGCGACCAGTCTCCGGGCGTGTTAGCGTCTCCGGCTACACTGTGGCCAAATCAGGCGAGATTGCAGCGCTCGTCGCCTCGCCGGACCGCACGGCCGAAATCTACACCATGCTCGACGGCACGCCGGGCGGGAAATCCACTCGCATCACGCATGCGAACGATGCCTTCCTGGCGAAGATCAAGATAGTGACGCCGGAGTATGTGAAGTTCAAGAGCAAAGACGGCACTGCGGTTGCCGGTTATCTCTACAAGCCGCTCGACTACGTGGCCGGCAAAAAATATCCCACCATTCTTCATCCCCACGGCGGACCGGTTGGCGCGTATTACGGCGACTTCAACCACTTCTCGCAGCTCTTCGCGGCCAACGGCTACGTTGTGCTCGAGCCGAATCCCCGCGGCTCGTCTGGCTATGGGCAGGATTTCTGCAAGGCCATCTTTGCCGACTGGGGCAACAAGGATTATCAGGACGACATGGCCATGGTCGACTACGCGGTCGCCCAGGGGCTGGCGGATCCGGACAAGCTTGGCGTGGGCGGTTGGTCGTATGGCGGCATTTCAACGGATTTCATCATCGCGCAGACCACACGCTTCAAAGGAGCTATTTCCGGCGCAGGTACGGCGTTCCTGGCGGCGTTCTACGGACATGACCAGTACATCCTCGACTACGATGTGGAACTCGGGCACCCGTGGGAGAACCGCGCGGTTTGGGAGAAAGTCTCGCCTTATTACCGAGTCGCTAACATCACTACGCCAACGCTGTTCATGGGCGGCGATATCGACTGGAATGTGCCCATCCTCGGTGGCGAGGAGATGTATCAGGCTCTGAAGAGCCTGGGCCGCGAAACCGAGTTGGTGGTATACCCCGGCGAATACCACAGCTTGAGGGCGCCGTCGCATATCAAGGACCGGCTCGAACGCAACCTCAGTTGGTACGCACATTACGTCAAAGCCGACGGCAGCCCGGCGCGGCCAGCGGCGAAAACAAACTAGGCAGGTGTGTTATACCCCTTGCATGCAGCGAGTCGACGCGCCTGAGATTCTCGATTCTGATACTTGCTCTGCCGGCGAAATACGAACCGTCCTTAGAGTTCTGGGCCGGGTCAACCGCTGGTTTGGTGGTGTTTCCACTACGCAGAAGATGGTGGAACGCGTGGCCCGGGCTTCCGGGATAAGCCACTTCTCGATGCTGGAGGTGGCCGCTGGGTCGGGGGAAGTTCCGGAAATCGTTCGGCAGAGAGTTGCGGCGCGCGGCATCGCGCTGCATGTAACGCTGCTGGATCGCGCGCCGTCTCATCTCCCCGCAAACCACGCCGGGGACGATCGTGCCCAGGAAAACCGCGGCATTGTGGGCGATGCGCTCGACCTCCCCTTCAGCGATGGAGCCTTCGATCTGGTGAGTTGCAGCCTCTTTGCTCATCATCTGGACGCGCAGCAACTGGCACGGTTCGTTCGCGAGGGTTTGCGGGTGAGCCGGCGCGCGCTGCTGATCAACGACCTGATCCGGAATCCGGTGCATCTGGCGCTGGTCTACGCCAGCTATCCCCTGATGCGCAGCCGCATAGCCTGGCTGGACGGACTAACTTCGGTTCGCCGGGCGTACGTTCCGGAGGAAATTCAGGGCGTGATTGCGTCGGCTTCTTCTCCCGACGCAGTGACGCAGGTGGAGATCTCACGCAATTATCTTTTCCGCATGGGAGTGATTGTGTGGAAGGCAGTGGCTTACGACTTGTTCCCTTCGTGATCGTCTACCCCGCACTTACGTGCGGGACTAATGAATGGCGTCGCTACGCGACTCTTTGGCTTGACTCGCTTCACGGCTTACCCCGCGGCGTCGCTCCTATCTTGTACTTACTTCCCCGGCTCGATCCGGTCCCGTTTCCGGAATTCCGCTAGATTTTTCTTGATGTGCAAGAAAGGAATCTTCTTTGAGCTCGTAATATTGCGTTGACGCCGCATATCGGGGTTGATGCGCGGAAGTCCCCGAAGGGGACGGAATTCATTAGCCCCGCACGTGAGTGCGGGGTGGGCCGCAGATTCAGAACGAGAGTCCCCTTCGGGGGACGGCACCTGCTATGTCACACACACACGCTGCCAATTTCGTACACTGCATTTTCAGCACCAAGGAACGCCACGATTTGATTCCGACTGCGTTGCACGAGCAGCTTTAGGCTTACCTGATCGGCATCGCCGGCAACCTCGGATTCACGATTCTTGCTGCTGGCGGCACCCCCAACCATATTCACTTGCTCATCGGGTTGCCGGCTTCGTTAACTCTCGCTGAAGTCGTACAGAAGTTGAAGGCTAATTCTTCGCGATGGTTCGGGGAGAACGGCGTGCAATTTGAATGGCAGAAGGGGTATGGGGCGTTCAGCGTGAGTCCGTCGTTGTTGACGACGGTGCAGGCTTATATTCGCAACCAGGAGCAGCATCATCGCAAGCGGAGTTTCGAGGAGGAGTTTCGCTCGTTGTTGGAGAAGTCTGGGGTTGCGTATGACGCGGAGCGGTTATTTGCAGCGTGGGTGCCGTCGCTTCGCGACTCGTTCCCTTCGTGATCGTCTACCCCGCACTTACGTGCGGGGCTAATGAATGCCGTCGCTTGCGCGACTCTTTGTCCTCCTTAGCGCACCACCAGCACTTCGCGAATATTATCGCGGGCGAGGAAGAACTTGATCGAGGCGAAGTCGCGGAAGAGATTTTCGATGTGGCGGTTGTTGAAGACGCGCTGCAACTGAAAGCCGTCCGAAATGGCGGTATGGATGGCTCCCGTGGGGCCGCGGCGGGCTTCTCTGCGCAACACAATCTTCTGCATCTCAAGCGTGTCGGTGCCCACGATGTGGAAGCGGTGGCAGGGCGAGTCCGGACCGGCGTCGCGGGTATGGAAGAACGCGAGCAGCATGCCCCCCGGTTTTAGCACCGACCACAGCCGTCCCACCACCGGCTTTACCAGGCTCTCATCGAGGTAGTCGGGCAGATTCCAGCACAGAACGACGTCGAAACGAGCCGCCGGATAGACCAGGTTATCCGCCAGAAACTTGCGGCTGTCGAGAATCACGCTTCCCTGCTCGTCTTTGCTAAGAAGTTCGGGATCGGTCGAGGCCGTGAGCAGATCTTCGCTGTAGATGCGGTGACCGTTTTCGGTGAAGTGGCGAATATTGGTAGGGGAAGTCGATCCCAGGTCCAGAATGCAGAGGCCTTCAGCAGATTCCCAGATGCGAGACAACTCTCCCAGGCCGCTGGAGCGGCGAGTCAGCTTCTGCGAGCTCTGCGCCGGAATAATTTCTGCTCCGGATGAACCGCGAAAAAGTTTCATGAAGTTCTGTGAGACTGACGACATCACTTGGCATCAGTCCGGTGAATATCAACCTTCCCCTTCAGATACGCGCCCTCTTCGATGGAGATGCGCTGGGTGGTGATATCCCCGGTCACGATTGCCGACTTACGCAATTCGACGCGATCACTGGCCTGGACGTTGCCCTCCAGCTTGCCTTGCACCACCACGCCTTTAGCTTCGACGCTGGCTTTGACCTGGCCGTTCGGGCCCACCGTCAGGCTGTTGCCCTTGAGGGCGATGCTGCCTTCAACCTGGCCATCCAGATAGAGATCTTCGCTACCGGAAAGTTCGCCCTTGATGAAGACCGACTTGCCGATTTGTGCCAACCCACTGGCGGGTGTGCTCATAGGACGTTCTCCTGGTACTACAAGATCTGGTACTGCGGGATCTGGTGCAACAGAACCAACGGCTCGTCAGTATTCAAACCGGAAGCCGCTCTCTGCAACGACTATACGCAAGGCACAGACTGCGCGGCAAGTTCCCAGAAGCGTTGGGAAGCGCAATTGTTACACTTAGGAGGTGTTCGACAGGATGAGACAAGCAGACTTCGTCCGTATCGCGATCATTATCTCGCTGGGAGCTCTGCTCGCGGGACCGCATGCGACATCCCTGAATGCCGGCGCGCCTCCGAGTTCTTCCTCGGATTCGATTGCTCCAATCGAATTGGTCCGGGCTGCAGTTGCGAACGAGATGGCCGCCGCCAATGACAGTTCGACGAAGCACCTGTTCCGTTCCCGCAAGCAAACCGCACAGGGCTCACAAACCAGGCTCTATGTGGAGACAGGGGAAGCCATGGCCGGTCTAACGATTGCCTACAACGATAACCCGCTAACGGCGGAACAAATGCAGGGCGAGCGGGGCCGTCTCGCAGAACTGGTGGCGAATCCCGAACAACTCAGGCACAAGCATTCGCAGGAGCAGGAGGCCGCGGAGCGCACGCTGCGCATCGTGAAAGCCCTGCCTGACGCTTTTCTTTACGAGTATGACGGTGAGCAATTGGGCACAGCCGGTCTGGGCAAGGATGGAGCGCGGCTGGTGCGTCTGAAGTTCCAGCCCAACCCAGCCTACGAACCGCCTACTCGCGTGGAGCAGGTGCTCCCCGGCATGCAGGGCTTTGTGCTGATTGATGCCACCGCGCGCCGGATCGCAACCATCGACGGAACCCTGTTCAAGGAAGTTGGCTTCGGCTGGGGAATTCTCGGTCATCTCGACAAAGGCGGACACTTCCTGGTCGAGCAGCGCGATATCGGAGACGGATCATGGGACATCTCGCGCATGTCTCTGAGTTTTAACGGTAGGCTTCTTCTGTTCAAAAGTATCGTGATCAGGTCCGACGAAGTATTCAGCGACTTCCGGCGCGTGCCCGCTGACCTGACATTTGCCCAGGGAGTGGAGATGCTGAAGGCGGAAGAGGCGAGGCTGGCTGAGAGTCACAAACTGGGAGCGGCAGCGGGCCCGAAGTCGCACTAGGGACTAATGGCTTGTCAGCACGGACCTGGCGCCGAAATCATCACGTCAAGCGGCTGATCATATTCCATCTCGAGAAAGGAATTGTTGAGGCCACACCGGGAGGAACAGAGATCGCTTGCGAGATAGTGACCTCCTAACAATGCGCGTCAAGCTTACGCACGCAGCGTTTCTATCCTTACCGTCAGCGTTTCGATCAGATCCTCTTTAACGCGATAGCCCGTTCCCGGCTGGTCGCTGATGGCAATCATCCCTTGCGGCGAAACCTGCACCTCTGGATCGATGATGTCTTCCTTCCAATAGCGTTTGGATGCGGAGACGTCGCCGGGCAGGCTGAAATTCTCTAGAGTCGAAAGAGCGATGTTATGCGCGCGTCCGATGCCCGATTCGAGCATGCCCCCGCACCATACCGGAATCTTCTGGGCGCGGCAAATGTCGTGAATCTTTTTGGCTTCGCTGAATCCGCCTACGCGTCCGACTTTGATGTTGATGATGCGGCATGCCCCGGTCTCGAGCGCAATGGCCGCGGTACGTGCGCTGACGATCGATTCATCGAGGCAAATCGCGGTGCGCAGTTCTTTTTGCAGGCGGGCGTGGTAGTAGATGTCGTCGTCCCACAGCGGCTGCTCGATCATCAGCAGGTTGAATTGATCGAAGTCTCGTAGGTGTTCGACCTGATCAAGCGTGTAAGCGGAGTTGGCGTCGCAGCTCAGCGTAATGTCAGCCCAGCGCGAGCGGATTTTTTCGAGCACGTTTATGTCCCAGCCGGGCTTGACCTTCACTTTAATGCGGCGGTAGCCGGCGGCCAGTTCGGTCTGGATCTTGTCGAGTAGTTGCTCGACCGAATCCTGAATGCCAATGGAGACGCCGCAAGCGATTTCCGTCCGCATGCCGCCCAGCAGCTTCCACAATGGCAGGCTCTTCTGTTTCGCTTCGGCATCCCACAACGCGTTTTCGAGCGCCGCCTTGGCCATGCGGTGACCGCGCACGCTGGAGAAAAGTGCCGCACAGTCACGTGCCGAGTCGAGGTTGCGGCCCAGCACGGCGGGCGCAAGGTGGTGAGTGATGGTGAGCCATGCGCTCTCGGTCCACTCGCTGCTGTAAAAAGGATCTTCGCCAGCCACGCATTCGCCCCAGCCATTTACGCCATCACAATGAGCTGTAAGCAGCAGGATGCGGCGGCTGTAGGTGCGTCCGAAGCTCGTCTCGAAGAAATGGACGAGCGGCATGTGAATCTCGCGGAGTGTTATGGCTTCGATCTTCATAAAGGCATTCTCACCACGGAGGCACGGAGACACGGAGAAAAACAGGTCTTTTCTGGGCCGCATTTACCCAGTTGAGGTTTTCTCCGTGCCTCCGTGTCTCCGTGGTTAGTCAAGAAAGTTAATCCTCTGACGCATACGACCAATCTTCATCCCAGTTACCCAACAGGAACTTGCCGTTGCCTTCGGAATCGCGCTCATAACCGAGCACTGCCAGCCCACCGTCGAACGCTCGCAGAAAACTCTCGCGGTTGCGTTCCTGCACCTCCTGCGCCCTACCTCGTGTTTCCGCCGCGGCTTTCCACTCGTAAATCTGTGCTGGAACTTCGATGGCGACCCGCTGTTTGAACGGAGGATTCTTCCCTGTTGCCAGCAGAGTCTCCACGCGCTTCGATTTTAGCCACCACTCGGCAATGAGCCGGTCGCTGGGCAGCCCGCCCTGCAATGGCGATGACGTGATTCCGTATTGATTGATGTTGTAGCGCCGGGAGATCGCTCCCAGCTTTTCAATGTTCAGATAGGCGTTCTTGATCTCGAGAGGATCGAAAGTCCACTCGATCAACTCGATGTCGCGAGCCAGTGCGTCTTCGCGCTGCAGCAGTTTGAGACGGCGGCCCAGACCGCTGTTGCGATGCTCCTGGCGGACGGCCAGCATGTGCGAGTGGAGATAAACGTGGCCTGAGCGCGTGCCCGGCACCGAAAGTGCGAAGCCGACCATCTCGCTGCCGTCGAATGCACCCATCACCTGTCCGCCGACCTTCTCAGCGACGACAAACATGCGCAAGGGAACCAGCTCGGCGTCAGTAAAGTTCCAGATTTCTTTTTGCAGCGCGACGCAGGCCCGCAGTTCCTCAAGGCCTTGACAGCGGCGAATGACGATGGCGTCCCCACTCACAGTTGCTTCTCCTGTTGCTTCGCTTGCTGCCACAGAGATTCGAGCTCCTCCATCGAAGTGCTCTCAAGGGTCGTGCCGCTTTCGTGCAGACGTTGCTCCATCCACTGAAAACGGCGGCGGAACTTGCGGTTGGTCTTGCGCAGCGCCGATTCGGGATCGACCGCAAGATAGCGGGCAATGTTGACCAGCACGAAGAAAAGATCGCCGACTTCTTCTTCCAGCCGCATTTGCAGAACTTCAGGAATCGCCTGGCGTCCGGAGCCGGCGACGCCGCGGCCTTCGGGGCGCGGACCGGGAGGGGGAAATTCACGCAGATGCTGGCGCAGTTCGGCAGTCTCCTCGTCGAGTTTGTTGAACAATCCTTCTATGTCAGGCCAGTCGAAGCCAACTTGGGCGGCGCGCGAACTGAGCTTGTGGGCCTCCAGCAACGACGGCATGGAGGAAGAAATCCCGGCCAGGATCGATGGTGCAAGAGCGGGAGCCTTCCCCGCTGGATTGGCATCATCGCCAGCCGTCCCGGTCAGACGCTTCTTTCGTTCTTCGACTTTCAGCGCTTCCCAGTTGCGTTTCACATCAGCCGAAGTCTCCGCTTTCGTGTCACCGAATACATGCGGATGCCGCTCCACCAGCTTGGTAGAAAGCCGCTCAAGAACATCATCGATGGAAAACGTTCCCTGTTCCTTCGCCATCTCCGAATAAAAGAGCACTTGCAGCAGCAGGTCCCCGAGCTCGCCGGGAAGTTCTTCCCAATCGCGATTGTCGATGGCTTCGAGCACTTCGTAGGTCTCTTCCAGCGTGTAGGGCTTGATGGAGTCGAAGGTCTGCTCGCGATCCCACGGGCAGCCTCCCGGAGCCCGCAGGCGTTCCATGATGGCGACGGCACGTTCGAAGCGTTCACCCGTAGAAGACATTGGCTAACCACTCTAAATGAGCCGCCGCGGAACGGGCAACGAGTGGAGGAAAACCTTGGCCACGGATTTGCGCGGATTTGCACGAATCCTTCTTTGTGGTTTTTAATTCTGATCTCGGTTTATCCGTGGGAATCCGCGCAGATCCGTGGCTAATATAGAGATGAGCTTTTGGCCATCTCTTTTGCGGTACTAAGGTTACCTTCTCCGGCTGAAGGACGGGGTGCACACTCTAAGAGTCAAAGTGTCTGTGGGCAAGCTTAAAGAATTCCAACGCCGCTTTCGAGAACTTCGGCATCTAATTGATAACACATGGTCTTAGCAGCAAATCCACGAGCTTCTCTGGAAGGCCAGCACTTTCAGGTGGTGGTCATCGGCGGGGGCATCAATGGAGTAGCCGTGGCGCGGCAGTGCGCTCGCGCGGGCAAGCACACGCTGCTGGTCGAGCAGAATGACTTCGCCTCGGGGGTAACCAGCCGTTCCACGCGCATCATCCACGGCGGGTTGCGCTACCTGGAGCATGGTGAATTGGGACTGGTTCGGGAATCACTCCGGGAACGGGAAGCGTTGTTGCGGGAGCGATCTCATCTGGTGCATCCCATGCACTTCCTGCTGCTGTTGAACGAGACCAGCCAGCGCAGCGCATTGAAAGTGCGCGCCGGATTGTGGCTCTACCAGCGCATGGCTGGAAAATCGCCCGGCAAAAATGCCAACGAAATGGAATTAAAGCGGTTGGAGAGGGCTCTCGATGCCGGGCATCACTGGTCATTCTTCAACTACGAAGATGCGCAATGCGAGTTTCCCGAGCGGCTGGTAGCGGAATGGTTGAGAGAAGCCGTCGAGGCTGGAGCGATCGTCCGTAATCACATGGAAGCGCTCGCGGTTGACATCTCCCATGGCCGCACGCGTGGCGTGCTGCTGCGCGACCAGATCACGGGGAAAGACCAGCGCGTGGACGCAGCCTGGGTGATCAACTGCAGTGGACCGTGGGCCGACCGGATGTGCCAGCGTTCCTCGATCCGCATGGCCAAGCCGATGCTGGGGGGTGTGCGCGGTTCGCACATCGTTTTGCCAAGATTTTCCGGTTCGCCGAGCGCGGCGCTTTACACCGAGGCAGTGGACGGTCGGCCCATTTTTATTCTCCCGTGGAACGACCAGCTCTTGGTGGGGACAACGGAGGTTGCCGACAGCGGTGACCCCGGAAGAACGGTTCCTTCGGCAGATGAAATCAGTTATCTGGTGCGCTCCGTGGCGCAATTGTTTCCCAAAGCAAAGATCTCGGCGCAGAGCGTGAAGCATGCCTTTGCGGGAATCCGGCCGCTGCCTTATTCCCCGGACAATAAACCTTCGGCAGTTACGCGGCGGCACATTCTGCACGACCACTCCGATGACGGCGCCACGCGCATGATCTCAGTGATCGGCGGCAAGCTGACTACCGCCGCTTCGCTGGCCCGGGACTGTGCCCGCAAGATCGGGTTGAGCGCGACCGAACCAACTACGTTGGGGATGGCGCAAGGGGCTGCGCTTGATCCTCTGTTGGACGAAGCCGTTCTCGAGATTGCACGGATCGGAGCCGTGAGCGAGGAATCCGCGCGCAGCATGCTGGAATGGCATGGAAAACGCGCTGCCGATATCGCCCGCATGGCTCTGGTGAGCGCCGAGTTGCGGGCGCCGATTTGTCCGCATACCTCGCACGTGATTGCGGAGGTCGTGGAGGCTTATCGCCGAGAGTGCGCCGTAACTTTGGGCGATGTGCTGCTACGCCGCGTGCCGGTGGCGTTGGGCGCCTGCTGGTCGGAGTCCTGCAGCCGCGAAGCCGCCTTGCGCATCGGCGCGGTTCTGGGCTGGGACGAACACACCATGGGAGCCAACCTGGAAGCTTTTGAGATCGAGCGCGGCGCTTTCCTGCGTCCGGTAGGCCGCGCTGCCGCGGCTTTCGAAGCTGCGGCCGATTGATTTCGGCGAGACAACTTCGTCGCCACGGATCTACACGGATTCACACGGATCGAACCCCTAGACCAAGAAACTGAGCTCAAGAGAAGTATCCGCGAAAATCTGTGCCAATCCGTGGCTAGTTTTTCCTCACCCGCCGGCCCAGCGTTCGCGCCAGTCGCTTAGGGTCGTCAGAGATAATTCCATCCACGCCCCACTTCAAGAAGCGTCTCATCTCGGCCTGAACATTCACCGTCCAAACCAGCATCTTCTTGCACGCGCTTTTGATCTCCGAGATCAACTCCTGACGCACGAGCCTGTAGTGCGGAATCACATATTCGACCGGCAGCTGGGACCACAAACTACACTCGGCCTTCGTCTCGCAGATCAGGCCGAGTGGGATGGTCGCGTCTAAACCATGGAAAGTCCGCAGCACCTGGGGAAGGAACGAAGAAACCACGCAGCCACTGGCCGGGACGAGCACTCGCAGCAAATCCACTGTGATGTTCTCCAGACCGGGGACTTTCAGTTCGATATCGAGGAAAGCCGTGCTCTGATAACGAGTCAGGACGTCGCGCAACAGAGGCAAAGCCAGCCGTTGCGCCGAAGACGCAGCAATCTCCAAACCGCGGGTCGTCGCATTGTGGCAGACAACCGCTTGCCGGTCCGCAGTCAGGCGTACGTCAAATTCAAAACCATCGCAGCCCTGGTTCAGCGCAAAATCGAATGCAGCAGGAGTGTTCTCGCGAATTGACTTCTCGGCGCGTGCGCCGCGGTGGCCGAGAAGCAGGGGACGAATCTCCATGGGCAGTGGCTAGTTATCAGTGATCAGTGCTCAGTGGCCAGTGGTCAGTGGGTTTTTCTGACCACTAAACACTGGCCACGGACCACTGCTTCTAATCCAGATCGAAATCCCGAATAGGTTTGCCCGTATCAGGAGACTCTTTGGCTTTCTTAACCGCCTCCTGAAACTTCTTGTCCAGCAGCTCGGAAGCATGTTTCTGCGCTTCCACCGATTGCCGGAAGATCGATTCGCGGCGGCTGTCCTGTTCCTTCATGGCGCGGGCGGCTTCTTCCATATCGTTGAACATTCGGGGCTTCACCGCAGCCGTGTGCGCGATCACTTCTGCCGTGGCCGTGTCCACCTTCAGCAACGCGCTGCAGCACGGACAAGTAACCTCAATTGTGGCAGGACTCTTCGCCATTTTGCGAATCATACCGCAAAAGCGGGCTCAATGCGCCAGCTTCAAACCGATCTGGTTCAAGTCGAGTATGTTCAAACCGAGTATGTTCAAGCCCGAGTATGTTCAGCGCTGAAGTTTGATGGGGAAGATGTGGGCGACGCTCAACAGCTCCCAGCCCAGCAGAAAGACCGAAAGCAAGACTACCATCACGGCCATCAGCTCTCCAAAGGTGAGGCCGCGGCGGTTGGGCTCGAATCGCCGCGCCGCCAGGCTGAGAATATTCAGCGTGGCAAAGCCGAAGACGACCGCCCAGAGAATATTATAAACGTCGATCCGGAGGCCGGAATGACGCTGCAAGAGCACCAGCCCCGCAACCAGCGCGGACTGCACCCGCAACAGGTTGTGCAGCGACAGCGCGGCCCGCGTGCTGCGCGCAAATCCCGAGATCACCCATCCTGCGGAAAGAACCATAACACGCGCCGAACCCCGGGGAAGCTTCGGGGGCCCAAGTGATTGGAATATTACATTTTTTCCCCGCGCGGGTCACGGGATACCTTCAGTAAGATGGAGACATGGCAGAGCGCCGCGTAATTTTCTTTGATGTCGGCAACACTCTTCTCTTCCCCAACCGGGCGAAGATACTGGCTCCGATTGCGAGCGATCGTCATCCCACGCTGGAGCGATGGCAGGCCCTGGAGTGCAGAACCAAGCTGGAGTTCGACCAGGGCATGCAGGGCAAAGTCGATCACGGCTTCTGGTGGGCCTTTCACACCTACCTGCTGGAAGAAATCGGAGAGGACGCCAGGATCCGCGACGCGCTGGTGGAAAATACGCAGAAGTCAGCCAACTGGGACCAGATTCTGCCGGGCACGCGCGATGCTCTCGAGCGCATCCGCCAGAAGTTCCACATCGCTGTGATTTCCAATTCCGATGGCAGGATCGAGCGCGTGCTTTCCCGCTGCGGCATTGCCGACTGCTTTGAAAGCATCACGGATTCAGGTGTCGTCGGGGTGGAGAAGCCGCGTGCTGAAATTTTTGAGGCAGCGCTCACCACCATGAAGGCTCGCGCCGATGAGAGCCTGTATGTCGGCGATGTGTACTCGGTGGACTATGTGGGAGCACGGAACGCAGGGATGCAAGCGGTTTTGTTCGATGTCGCCGGAGCTTATCACGACCGCGAACTGCCGCGCGTGGAATCGCTCGCGCAACTGGAAACCTGGCTCCGGCAATAGAAACCGTCAACCGTGGGGACCGGGGAACTGCTACAGCTCAAGAATCTGGTGGTCGTGGCAATCAGTTCGCATGGTGTCATGAATGCCGTGCAGCAGTTCGGTTCCGTGGCGGGCAACGAAATAGATACCGGCTATGCCCCGCTCCTGCATCGCGTTTCCGGGATAAAGCGCCTGGCTGAGGGCTTCGGCATGACGGCTGACCACTTCGCTGCGGCGTAATTCGGCGGCCATGGCGCGTTCCCGCAGGCGGTCGAGCTGGTAGTGCACTTTTGAAGCGCCCGTCTGGCTGGCCTCGACCAGCGTGGGATCAAGCTTGGCCAGCGCATCCTTCAGGCCGGAAAAAGATTCTTCTATGGCCTTGTTCGCTCGTTCAAATGCCGCCTGCAAGCCCTCGGGAAGAGTACGCAACGCGAGCGTCTGGCGTAGCGCCTCCGGCCCGTCGAATGCGTCCCGTACCACGAGGTCATACTGCCGCAGCCAGCGCTGAACCTTGGGCTCAACCAGGGTCGCCGAAAAGCGAGGCACGATCGGTGTCACCCGTCCGAGGATTGCCTCATACACCGCGCCGACCTGAGCAAAATATGCCGTCTCAGCGGCGCCGCCCGTGTAAGCCAGCGTGGGCAAAAGATAATCCTGCACCACCGGGCGCAACAGCACATTCGGACTGAAGTTCTCTGGCTTCGCCGCAATACGATCCAGCAATTCGCTGGATGAGAGCTTCTCCGCTCCCGGCTCGCCGCCGATAACAAATTCACCAGCTTTATTCGATCCCTCGCGGCGGTGAATCGCTGTGCGTGCGCCTTCGCGCATTCCAAAAAGCAGCACGGAAGACGCCGTCACTTTTACCTGCTGATAATACCCTGCACTCTCCAGAGCCTGACCTCGGGTGAGCAACGCGGTAGCCAATTCTTCCGCGCGTTCGACGGCAGTTCGATAAGCCGGCGCTGCCACGCGGTGCAGTTCTGCATCCGCAGCATCCAGAAGAATTACGCCCCACTGGCTGAACAGCCGCGTGTAGAAGCGTGCGAAAGCCGTGCCCAGCGTCTCTCCAGGACGGTAAGACTCGCGCAGGAATTGTGTCGCTTCAGAATCTCCCAGCAGCGACGCGGCATCTTCCACAACCGGGAGGATCTCATCTCCCAATCGCACCTCGCTCACGGGCGCACCCGGAACACCGTGGCTCGAAGTTGTGAGCGTGCGGAGAAGGCCGTCGGGCCCGGGTAACGAGACATGATTCACCTCGGCAAGATCGTGATCCGACGTGGCCAGCCAAAAGATGGGAACCGAGTCAATGCCCGCCGCCGTAGCCTCTTCCGCCAGTTTGACTGCGGTCAGAGCCTTATAGATGGCAAACATCGGACCGCCGAACAGGCCGACTTGCTGGCCAGTCACGACGGCAGACGCGCCCTGGCGCAGACGAGACAGGTTCGCAAAGGTCTGCGGCGAAGCATCCCAGGATTTGTTCTGGCGCTCCAGAATCGTGCTGACGCGCTCGCGACGAGACGCGTCGTACTGCAGCGCAGAGGCCTCCGCCTTCGACCACTCGCTGAAATGCGGAGAATGCGGGTAGAAAGGCTGGACGCTGGGAGAATATGCGAGGAAATCGGTGAAAAGGCGGGTCGTATGCGGGATTTGAGCGAAGGGCAAACACTGCGCTTTCACCGCGGGCTCTCCTGACATCGCTTCACTGTATTGTGTTGGACGGATGAGATCATCGCCGGTCAACGCCTCGCCTTTCATTCTACAGATGGCAGCGTCGTTGTTGAGATGCCGCAAACCAGTGCAAGATGCAAGATAATGGACTCTCAGGAGGAACTGCACGATGAGTTTCGTTGCGTCTCCGTTGAATATCGTCACTCCGATCACGCTGGAGGGTTCCGTCGTGCGCCTCGAGCCTATTCGCCGCGAGCACGCGGAGATCTTCTGGGAAATTGCCCAGGGCGCTCTCGACGATATTTTCCAATGGATTCCCTACCGCATGAAGACGCGCGAGGACTTTCAACGCCTTATTGAGAAGGCCTTTGATGAGCAGGAACGCGGTGAGTCGGTGGTGTTTGCGACCGTCGAACGGCGCTCCGGGCGGGTGATCGGCAGTACGCGATTCATGAACATCGACCGCGTCAATCGCAGGGTAGAGATCGGTTCCACCTGGATCGCGCCGCAGTGGCAGCGCACCGCGGTAAACACGGAAGCCAAATATCTGATGCTGCGCCACGCCTTCGAAGAATGGAAATGCATCCGCGTCGAACTAAAGACCGATGCGCTGAATCAGAAGTCGCGCAACGCCATCCTCCGCATCGGCGCTAAAGAAGAAGGCACGCTGCGCAGGCATTTGATTACCTGGACCGGCCGGGTCCGCGACTCGGTCTACTTCAGCATTCTGGATTCGGAGTGGCCGGAAGTGAAAACGGCACTGGAATTGAAGCTGCGATCAGCGTGAAGGATGCCCCACCCTTTTTTCGCGCTCTTTGCGAAAAAGGGTGAGGATTTTAACTCTCGTTCGATTCTTCGCGAAGGCCTGTGCCTACTTCAGCGACGCCATATCGATGACAAAACGGTACTTCACATCGCCCTTCGCCAGCCGTTCGTAGGCCTGGTTGACCTGCTGAATCCGGATCAGCTCGATATCCGACACGATGCCATGCTCACCGCAAAAATCCAGCATCTCCTGCGTCTCCCGGATGCCGCCGATAATGGAACCCGCCAGCGAGCGCCGCCGGAACAACAAGCTCCCAACTGCTAGCGGCAACGGCGTCGGAGGCGCTCCTACCAGCGTCAACGTTCCGTCGAGCTTCAGCAAATCCAGATAGGAGTTCAGATTGTGTTCTGCCGAAACTGCGTCCAGAATGAAGTCGAAGCTGCCCGCATGCTTCGCCATCTCGGTTTCGTTCTTCGAGATCACGACTTCGTCCGCGCCCAGCCGCAGGCCGTCTTCGACCTTGTTCGCCGAAGTCGTAAATAGCACCACGTGCGCCCCGAAGGCATGAGCGAACTTCACTCCCATGTGCCCCAAGCCGCCCAGTCCCACCACTCCCACCTTCTGCCCTTTGCTAACATTCCAGTGTCGCATCGGAGAATAGGTCGTAATGCCCGCGCACAGCAGTGGAGCGGTTGCCGCGGGGTCCAGCTTCTCCGGGACGCGCAGCACAAATGCCTCATCCACCACAATGCTGTCCGAATATCCGCCGTAGGTGATCCCGCCAAGGTGCTTGTCTTCCGCGTTGTAAGTGAAGGTCGGCATGCTGTCACAGAATTGCTCGTTGCCGGCGCGGCAGTTCGGACACACGCGGTCCGAATCGACCATGCAGCCCACCGCCGCCAGATCGCCCTCTTTGAACTTCTTGACCGCGCTGCCGGCCTTGGCCACGCGGCCCACGATCTCATGGCCGGGCACGCACGGATAAACTGTCGGCATCATGTTTTCCCACTCGTTGCGCACCTGGTGCAGGTCGGAGTGGCACACTCCGCAGAACAAAATGTCGATCTGCACGTCGGTTGGTCCCGGCTCGCGACGCCGAATCGCAGCCGGTGCCAGACCTGAAGCCTTACTCTCTGCTGCATACGCTTTCGCCGGATACGCTTTTCCGGTTCCCGTCGAACTCTTCTGATCAGCAACCATTGTGGAAGTCATGTATGAATTCTCCTCCAGCCATAGATGGCCGTTCCCAGCCCTTGGTTCCAGAATAAGTTTTCAGAATAAAGTTTCGTGGGGTGGAATACGCGAGGAACTAGAGGATGTTCGAATCCAGCCCGGCGATGAACTGAATCCCAGGAATCACCTTGCCTATGAGGTTCTTATCGTTGGTTAAGAAAAGGTCTGTGCCTGCGCTGGCGGCACAGGCCAGGTGAATGGCATCGGGCGCTGAAATCGTCTGGTTAGCACGAATGCTGGCGTAGCGTTCGGCGGCTTCGATACCGAACGGAATGACTTCCACAAACGAGGACCGAAAAGCCTCCAACATCTTTGCTGCGGCTTCTCCATTGCCCGCCTTGCGTGGACCCACGAGAGCCTCGCCGACCGCAAGAGCACTGGTGCAAAGCTGGTCTTGCCGCGTTTTCATTTTCAGCAGCAATTGACGGATACGGCCAGCGTAGCGCGGGTGGTCCTCGATCCAGTACACGAACAGCATTGTGTCCCAGTAGATTCGGCTCATCGCTTGGGTGGCACGCCTTCCGCTTCTCGCTTATCCATGGCGCCAGAGAACTCGGCCCGCTCCCGGCGGAGAAAAGCCTCGCCCCCGCCAAGGGACGCGAAGGTTTCCTTTCCAATTCCCCTGAGTGCCAGAAAAACGTCGAGGCCGTCGGCCGCGGGTTTTCCCGCGTCCTCAACGATCTGGTAGGTGAATGTAACCGTCGTGCTCTGTCCAGAGGGTGGACCGGTTTTCGAGGTCAGCCGGAGGTGGTTTTCCGCCAGAAACTTCTTGGATGCGAGAGCGGCGCATACCAAGGGTACGCGGTTGTTCAGCCCCAGAGCCCTATGGACCGCGCCGACATTGATCGAGAACGTTTTGCTGCCACTGCGACGCGCCGGCGAAAGGTAGACGTCGAATGCGTGCTTGCGGACCAAGTCGGAGCCGGAGATTGACCCGACGGGGTGCAACTTCGCCCCATACTTTGTCGTTCCCACAACTGAGCGATGTGGGGATGGGGACGAGGATCGATCAGTTTTCGCCTTCATGCATGCTATTCTTGCATAGCAATGCATAGCATGTCAATCTGAGAAAGGAGACCCGATTCGAGCCCGCTTTACGCGACGAAACACGACTCACTCGCAGAACACTTTGACCTTCACTTTTGATTCCTGGTCCTTCTGGTCGACGTCGACGCTCAAGTCGCTGAGCTGGTCGATCAGCTCCTCCAGGTTTTCGGGCTTGATCTGGGTGAGATCAAACGGTATACCTTGCTCGTGAATGGCATCATTCGCGCGATGCAGGGCTTGCGCCGGAATCAACCCGGCCAGCTTCACTCCGGCGCGGAGCAATTGCATGGGCACGCGGACGTTCACCTTGGTCGGGCCGTCACGTCCGCCGTCATCTTCCGAGTCGACCTGCACGCGAAGATATTTCGGCCGCGCCTTCCCTTCCGAGCCGGAAACATTGTCCGACGATTTGCCGGCGGACGGTTCCTCAAGCGCCGCGATCAGGCGCTCGGCTTCGTCCGCGTTGATTTTTCCTTCGGAGAGCATCTGCAGAATCTGGCGGCGATGTTCATTCATATTCGGCTCCTAGAAAACACAAATCGAGACTCCGGCGCTGCGATGTTCAATTTCGCACTCTGTGTCACTCAGCGCCCGCAAAATTTGCCACGCCACGGAGAATGCCCGGAACGGATTCACCGGGCAAAGGAAACAGCCGATGAAAATCAGCGGCGATAACACCAACACAACGGGTACAAGCAGCAGCCACAACAGGATCAGTGGAACCCAGATCCGAAGCGTCCGGCTTTCCCGGCCGCGCAAACTCACCACCGCCACAAACGGGATCATTTCAGCGCCTCCATCTCCCGGATCGCTTCCTCCGGCGTGGTTTCTCCACGACGGAGCCGTTCCAGAATCTCGCTCTTCGACGGATTCGGGTTGGTCTCCACAAACTCAAGACTGTCAGCGATCCGGGTCAGCCGCGCCTTGATGGTTGGGTAGCTGACCCCAAAGACGCGCTCCATTTCCTTGATCGAGCCGTGAGAACGGACAAAGGCCGTGATGAAAACCTGGTCTTCCAAACCCAGCCGAGCCAGTTGGGGAAGCTCAAAGCTGCCCTCAATGGCGATGTCTTTCTCGGCAATCCGGACCCGCTCCACCACAATCCGCTGACCCCGGGTGAGTTGGGTCAACTCCTGCCAGTCGGTCGAAGATTTCTTAGTTTCAGTCATGTTTAAATTGATATTATGAATTTATAAATAAACAAACTTAACTTGTCAAGCATAACTTATGGCGTTTATCAACAAATCCACGGCAGCATCTCTTTTGCTTCCCGTGGCCGAAGAACAGGCGGGAGGGCGCTTGAGACCGCGACCCTCGCCCGATCATCTAACTGATTGACTTCCAGTGCCAGGAAACCTAGTCTGGAAGCAGTTCTTTGAGTATGGCCAATCCCACCAGTGGGGGCGTCACGGCTTCGACGGAGATGCTTGCGGCCAAGAGGCATGCCGGGGTGCACACACCCGTAATCGTGGGCAAAATGAT
>Ga0209274_10000154_pt1 | contig 55200 bp, 50 predicted proteins | sample HubBroMetageREF1_FD_188343 | JGI IMG/M metagenome (GOLD analysis project Ga0209274, IMG submission 188343) | Reference soil microbial communities from the Hubbard Brook experimental Forest, New Hampshire, USA - Hubbard Brook CCASE Soil... | ecosystem: Environmental > Terrestrial > Soil >...
CGTCGATGTGCAAGGCGGTGTTCCCTACGACCAGGCGCCGTTGATTCTCTCAACCTGCAACTCGGGTCCCACTCAGCAATGGGCCGTACACTGAACGAGGCGGGGCCGATTGACAGAATTCTATGCTCGCTGTAGGTTAAATATGAAGGCTAGGTGCCGCCTGCCGCTTGCGCCCCCTCCAGGGGTACGGTGAAGGCACCTGCATCCAACTATCTGATCCTTACTGAGCGGCGAACGGATCAGCAACGCAAGCGCTGATCACTCCTGGTTCGCCGCGCACGGAGGATCAGAGTAATGCGCACCTATAAAGACGCCAAGGCAATGGCGAAATCTCTTCGAGACGCTCTAGCTGATAGGAAGGTCTCTGTTTCTCACAGTGAATGCCTGGAGATCGTCGCACAACAGTTCGGATTCCCTGACTGGAATACGCTCTCATCCAAGCTGAGCGATGATCAAGAAGCTGCCCTACGACCGACTGGTGCGGCGCCACACGCCATCGCTCCGGCGGCCGAGCGCGTGCCGGTGATGCCGCTGCGCGACGTCGTAGTCTACCCAGGCGTTGTGATTCCAATATTTGCCGGCAGGCAAAAGACCATTCGCGCTGCCGAGCTGGCCGTGAGCGGAGACAAGCGTGTAATACTCGTGACCCAGCGGCAGTGGGACGTCAACGAGCCTACAGCCGACGATCTTTACCCGATCGGCACTCTCGCGAACGTATTGGAAGAATGGGAGCTACGAAAGACAGCCGAGTCTTCCGCCGAGGATATGTCGTTGGTGTCGAACCCACCAGGCGTTACGCGGAAAATCCTGGTTAAGGGCATCGCTCGTGCGCACGTCGATTTCTTTCACGCGCAAGACTATTTGTCTGGACATGTCACCGTGCTGAAGGATACCGGGGGACAGAATGTCGGCGGCCTAGACCCACTCAAAAATGCCGTCATGACGCGCTTTGAACAATACGCAATACTCAGTGGGTGGCCTCCGAAAACATGGAGCGCACCTTCTGGGCCACCTTCGCTTGCAGATATTCTCGAGCGGTTTGGCAGCCTCGATATAGGTCGATTCGCCGACATCATTGCTGCCCACACTCCATTGCGGCTGGAACAGAAACAGGAGGTGCTGGAGATCCTCGACGTAGGTAAGCGCCTCGAGTACGTTGACGCCGCCACGAGGGAACTCGAGCAGGCCGGTTGGACCGGCCGGTCGCCAAAGGCTTGATGCCCAAGGCAGCGATGGCAACGATGAGCTGAGCTCAAAAGCAAAATTGTATTGAATGACTTGAAGCTGTGATCGCTCTAACGTAGCGTAGATCCGTCGGGCCTAACGAGGAGAGCGAAGACATATGAAATGGTATTTGCCGGCGTTTCCCCTCGCCGTTTTCTTCATTACGACTCATGCCCAGCAAACGGATCCGTGTGCGGGGCTGGCTGGTGCCGCATTGAGTCAGTGCCAAGGCAATCAGCAGAAGCTGCTTCGGGAGCAGCTAGATCAACAGCAACAACTGATTCAAGCCCAACACGAGCGGCAAAACCAGCTGGATGAGCAGCAACGGCAAATTCAGCAGCAATTAGAAAGCATGCGACTGCAAAATGAGACTCTCCGCAACCAATTGAACCGTGAGAATTCGAAATCTCCGGAGCTCAAAACCCCCGAAATGACGAGTTGGAAATCAGACAACCCGTGGTACGGAAGAGACTTCGCCAAGACTCAATTTGCGATGCGCTATGCCAAGCAACTTGAGCGAGAGCAACCGGATCTGGTTGGCCGTCCATTTCTTGATGCCATTTCGGCAAAGGTACAGGCTACATTCTCTGCAGCTAAGTGAGTTCGGCTGCCCACTCGCGCCGGCGTTCCCGGCCGTGTTGCCCTTCACGTGACCCAGTCACGTCGTGTGGGTATAAATCCCCATTGCGACAACGCCAACCGCGATGTGAGTATGCAGGCGGCGTACTAGGCTAGGCAGAAAAATCCAAATGTGGGGCCGCAGCAACATCCAACCATAAGGGCTATTGCGGCCTGAGGGAATCAAGAATGACCAACGCGAATTCAGGTCGGAGTTGGCTGCTGTGAGGTTATTAAGACTCGGCGCCGTGGCCACGTTGCTCCTCGGCGGATCAGCCCTGATGTTGGTTGCGCAGCCGGCAAGCGCCATCCCACCCTTCGCCCGGCAGACGGGTTTGGCCTGCGAGGCCTGCCACACGATGCCGCCCGAGCTCACGGCATTCGGCCGACGCTTCAAGCTCAGCGGATACACGCTGACCACGAGGCCCCCGCTGGTCAATGACGTGGATGATCACAAGAAAGACACGTTGTTCCTCACCGATATGCCGGGAGTCGCCATCCTCGCGCAAATGGGCTACGACCATTACGATCGGGCGCCGCCGGATACCGGCAACCCTTATCCCGCCCACGCGCAAAGCGATACATTTCAGTTTCCAGATCAGTTCAGCCTGGTGTACGCGGGAGCCGTCTCGGATAAGGTGGGTGGTTGGTTGCAACTCACCTACAATGGCCAAGCCGGAAGCGTGGGTATCGACAATATCGATATCCGATACAGCGATCACACCGCCGACAACAAGTGGGTGTGGGGCGTCACCGCCAACAACTATGTAACCTTCCAGGATGTCTGGAACGGATTCGGAAGCTATACCATTCCGAACTTCAATACGGTGACCTTGTGGAGCGGCGGGGTCGCCGGCGCCGGGACGAATGGACCGATCGTCAACGCTTTGGGGCCGGGGAGTGTTGCCGGTATCGGCGCGTACGCCTTCTTCGATGACTCGCTGTACTTCGAATTGTCCGCATATCACTCCGCGGTTGCCGGCGGCGCTTCACCCACGGTTGACAGCGCCAGTCTTGCCGCCAACGGCGGTGCCGTCGATCGATTGGCGCCTTACGCGCGCATCGCCTACGAGCGCGACTGGGGCTATCACTCGGCGGAGATCGGCGCCAGCGCGCTGTACGTCAACTGGATTCCATCGGTCGGCTACATCTCGGCGCAGCAATTGTTGGCTGCCAATGCAGCGGGTAATACCTACACGCCCACGCAGACCTTCAACCCGGGAGCCATCAATCGTTATACCGATCTCAGCGTCGATTGGCAGTACCAGTACAACGGTCAACGCAACATCTACAGCTTTCTGGGTCATATCACCCACGAGCGGCAACAGAACAGCTCTCAACTGGTAGCGGCGACCTTCACCGGTGCGACGTCACCGATCTACACCAACCCAACGGACACGCTGACGCAGTTTTTGGCTACGGCTGAATACTTCCGTGATCGTCACTATGGCGGACTCGTCAGCTTCACGCGGACGACCGGCACGTCCGATCCGCTCGTGAATGGGGGCAATGGATCACCGGCCAATCAATACGAGGTTTTTGAGCTGGATTACGTCCCCTGGCTGAACTTCAGGTTCATCCTGCAATACAACGCCTATCAGGTGGTGGCCAACAATCAGAATCCCTTTATTCTGAGCCACGCCAACTTTCCCAATTCCCCCGGCTTTCCCGATGTCAAAGCCTCGGACAACAACACCTGGGTGCTGGGACTATGGATGGACTTCTAATGAGAAAGCTGGCAATAACCTCTCTTGGTGTCGCTGCGATTGCGCTCGCGTCAATCGCCGTTCGTGACGCGTACCCGGCGACTCTCATCGTTCCGCCGGATCCGTCCACTATGGACACCAAGGCGCTCGTCAATAACGCGTGTTCCAAGTGCCATGGTGAATATGGAGTCAGCATCTCGCCGCTCTTCCCGATTCTGGCCGGACAGCTGCCCGGTTACATCGAGGCTGAGTTGAAGTTATTCAGGCTGCGTGGTCGCAGCGATCCCCGCGGACGGGCCTTTATGTGGGGAATTGCCCGGGGTCTTACCGATGAGCAAATCAAAGGGGTCGCACAGTACTTCTCGAGCCAACCCTCTGTGAAAGGCAGCGGGTCGAACAACCCCGCGCTGGCGGACAAAGGTAAAGCACTCTACGAGAGCGGCAGGCCGGAGCTTGACATTGAGGCTTGCACTGTCTGCCACGGCCACGACGGCGAGGGAGTCAACACCCAGCCACGCCTCGCCGGCCAGCATCGGGACTATGTTGCAATACAAATGTGGCAGTACCGCAGTGGGCTGCGAGAAAACAAGGTCATGCAACATGTCACCGAAAAACTGACCGATGATGAGATAGCCGCTTTAGTTGAATATATCTCCACCAAGTAGCGCTGCCGTGAGCCCAACGATTTTGGCTGCAACCTTCGGCAATGCGGCCATCGCCATTCGCATGGCGACAGTCCTCCCCACTCTGGCCACGCTGTTGCTTGCGGCGGGCGGCGCTCGTGCACAGGATGTGGGAGACGCGACCCGGGGCAAGGTCGTCTACGAGCGATATTGCGTCCTCTGTCATGGAGAAAAGGGCGACGGCAAGGGTCACTTCAGCGAAGACACGACACCCGTGCCGCGCGATTTCCGGCAGGGAACATTCAAGTGGCGCACCACGCCGTCGGGCTCGTTGCCGACCGACGCCGACCTTGAAAGGGTCTTGGTCACCGGTCTATATGGAACTTCAATGTCGAGCTTTTCGACTACGTTGAGCCATGCCCAAAGGCTCGATGTCGTCGCCTACATCAAGACTTTTTCGCCGCGCTTTGCAACCGAGAAGCCTGAGCCGGCGATTACCATTCCGCCTGAGCCTCCGTACACAGCCAAATCCGTGGAACGCGGCGCGGCCGTATATCAAAAGTTCAACTGCGCGCAATGCCATGGCGATGGCGCGGAAGGCGATGGCCCGTCGGCGGACGATCTCACGGATGATTGGGGCAACCCCATCGTGCCGTATGATCTCACCGAAGGCCACATCAAGTGCGGTGACAGCGGACCGAACATTTATCGAGTGTTCATTGGCGGCCTGAACGGCACGCCGATGCCTTCGTTCGCCGACTCGATCAGCCCGGACGAGGCTTGGGATCTGGTGCATTTCATACAAAGCTTGAGCCCGGTCTATCCGAAGAACCTGGCCGGAGGCACGGCACCGCCGCCCACGACCAGGGTCCGCGATGAAACAATCAGGCGAACGCTCTCCTCCCGATCAAGTTCAAAACTTGCAGCTTCCTCGACCATGTGCCGCGGCTGACATGAAAACGCATGCGCTCCAAGAGGCGGGTATATCTACCCATTGCTACGACTCTCGAACGCGATGCAACATGCCATGTCCGCGATTGATTCACCCAGAAGATAACCAGCGATCAGGTAAATCGAAATCGCATTAGGGGGAATAGTGAAAGATTTTGCGGCCGTACGATACCTGTTGAGGACCTCCGCGAACCTGCGCCTTCGGCCGCGCAGCGCGGCGGTGGCAGGCGGCACTCTGTTGCTGGCACAACTGGCTGTTGCAGACCCGTATACGGTCATTGCGGTAACCAATGGAGGCACCATCCAGGGGGTGGTGAAGCTTGCCGGCAATGCGCCCACGATCGCTCCCATCGTGGTGACCAAGAACCAGGACTATTGCGGCGACTCGATACCGAATCCCGTATATGTGGTCGGCAAAGACGGCGGACTGCAAAACGTCGAGGTGTACCTGAAGGACGTCACCACGGGCAAGGCACTTGTGACCGATCCCGTTGCCATTTCTCTGGTGAACACCCACTGCATGTTCAGGCCACGGGTGCAGGGTGCAAGCGTCGGTCAGCAAATCACGATTTCCTCCGAAGATCCGGTTCTTCACAACACGCATCCGCAAAACGCCGTTACCAACGCGACCATCTACAACATTGCGTTGCCCTTCAAGGGATTCTCGGTAACCAAGCCCCTGCCGGCAACCCCGGAGTTGATCAAGGTCAAATGCGATGCGCACGAATGGATGCATGCATGGATCTGGGAGTTCGACCATCCCTACTTTGCGACCACCGGAGACGACGGCAAATTCACGATCAAGGATGTGCCGCCCGGTACCTACACGCTTGTGGCATGGCAGGAAGCCGCAGGTGAAAAATCAATGTCGGTCACGGTGGCTGCAGGCAAAACGGTGACCGCCGACATCCAGCTCGCGCCCAAGTAGAAAAACACCGTGGCGCGGGTTCATTGGAACGGGCACGGGGTGTGAGCTTATGGTAGACGCGACGACAGGGACAACAGCAGACGCATTGCATGGTCCGTACGCAGGACTCGACCTGGATGCGCTGGTCGACTGGCCGGTGGTGCGGACATGGCTGTACTGGGGCATGTTCTGGCTGATGGTCGCGCCCACGGTCGGGGCGACGATATCCGGGATGTTCAATTATCCCGACTATCTTGGGTCGCACCTGGCGCTGACCTTCGGGCGATTGCGCCCGGTGCATGTCAATGGCGTCATCATGGGCGCGTTCTCCGGCCTGTTCATCGGCGAATGCTATTACCTGGTGCCCCGCCTATGCGGCGTACGGGTGGCGTTTAACCGCCACGGCGTGCTCGTCGCCTGGGTGTGGAATCTGTTCCTGGCCGCCGGGCTGTTCTCGCTGCCGCTCGGCTACAATCACGGCCTCGAAGCGGGTGAGCTGCCGTTGCTCGCGGAAATTCCGATCTTCATCTGCACCGTCATCGCCACCTTGCAGTTTCTGACGACGATCGGCCGGCGGCTTGATCCGTCGCTCTATGTGTCACTCTGGTATCTGATCGGTGCGTTCGTGTGGACGTCGCTGAATCTGGTGTTGGGCAGCTTCATCCTCCCCTACAACATCGCGGGCATCAACAGCGCGGCGTTCCATGGACTTTATATTCACTACATCGTAGGCCTGTGGATCACGCCGGCGGGCTATGTGTTGATTTATTATTTCCTCCCGCTCAGCGTGCGCAATCCGCTCTACGCTCATAAGCTCTCGCTGGTCGGGTTCTGGTCGCTGGCGCTGTTTTATCCCTTCGTGGGTATTCACCACTATCTCTACAGCCCGATCGCCGATTGGGCCGAGACGCTGGCGATCATCACCTCCATGATGCTGATCATTCCGGTGTGGACCGTGCTGGTCAACTTCTTCGGCACCGTGAAGGGCCGCTGGCGCGAGTTCGGGGCGAACCTGCCGGCGAAATTCCTCATCATGGGCTCGCTGATGTACCTGGTCGGCTGCTTTCAGGGCTCGACCGAGGCGTTGCGCTCGGTACAGCAGCCAACCCATTTCACGGACTTCGTGATTTCACATTCGCATCTGACGGTCTTCGGAACCTTTGTCGTGTGGGCGATGGGCGGACTGCTGTATCTCTGGCCGCGCATGTGCGGACGAGAGCTGTGGTCCTTCAAGCTCGGCAACTGGTCGTTTTGGCTGATCACCTGCGGCATCTCCATCATGGGTCTTGTGCTGAGCGCCGCCGGCCTGCAGCAGGGCTTCCAATGGATGAACGGCGCGGAGTGGGTCGATACGGTAGTTCAGATGCGCGCGTATTGGCTGATTCGCACGCTGGCGGGGATTTCCATGGATATCGGGATGTCGCTGCTGATCATCAATCTCATGATCACCGCGCTGAAGAGGTCGGATGATGCAGTCGGCTTTAGGCCTCAAAGCGCTGCGCCGGACAACGGGGCTGCGTTTGCGGCCGGGGGGCTGGCAAGGTGAGCGCGCGTTTCGTCGCACTGGTGGCCGGGGTCGGCTTTTTCTTTCTCGCGCTGATCACTCAGGGAGTACTGCCGTTTTTCGAACCATCGGCAACCACCAACCACGTGACGGCTGTGATTCGCAACGATATCGGCCAACTCAAATGGGTGGAAACTTCGGCCACCGACTACACGCCTCTCGAGAACATCGGCAGGCGTGTCTATCTGCGAGAGGGCTGTTGGTATTGCCATTCACAGTACGTGCGGCCGGTGACCGGCGAGACACGTCGCTGGGGACCGGTGAGCGAGGCAGGTGAATATGCCTATGACGTGCCGCACATGTTCGGCACACGGCGCATCGGCCCGGACCTGACCCGAGTGGGCCTCAAATACGGCGATGAGTGGCATCTGGCACATTTCTGGAACCCACGGATGCTGACGCCCGAGTCGGTCATGGACCCGTATGCCGGTCTGTTCGATGCGCCGTCCGCAGCGGTGAAGATCGTCAAAGACGGTACTTCGGGCAATACGCTCGAACGCAATGCCCTGACCGAAAAACTGTTCGACTTCGCCAGTAAGGAACAGGTGAAGATCACGCCCAATGCCGACGGTCTGCTGTTCGTCCCGATGGCCGCGCAGGGCAAATACCCGGTGGTCTTTACGCCCAACAACGAGTACGCCGGCGACAGCGTCAAACTCGTGATCGAGACCAAAGAGGTCCAGGGTCTCATCGCCTATGTGCAGAAGCTGGGGATGAACCGCGGCAAGTGGCGGGATCTGTTCGAACCGCAGCAGATGGAAGCGGTTGGGATCACCATTCCGCGCTCGCAACAGTGGATCGACTACGGTAAGGAGGTCTACGAACGCCGCTGCATTGGCTGCCACGGGGTGAAGGGCGATGGCAATGGGCCGGCCGCGACCTTCATGTACAAACAGCGTCCGCGCAACTTCACCACGGGCGTCTTCAAGTTCAGGCTGACCGAGGACCCGGTGCCGAGCGATGGCGACATGCTGCGCACCATCACGCGCGGGGTGCGCGGCACCGCGATGCCACCCTGGTACGACTTGCCGCTCAATGATCGACTGGCCGTGATTCAGTACATCAAGTATGTGCTGGCGGTGGACCGCTCCGATCCCAAGAACCCGGCATTCATCTTCGTCAATTCACCGCCCGGTCAACCTCTTTATATTCCTGCGCCGCCGCCGCCCACGCCGGGCATGATCGCCCACGGCAAGGAAGTGTGGACCCAGGCCAAGTGCTGGGAATGCCATGGCAACACCGGAAAAGGCGACGGCGAGAAGGCGGCCGGGTTGACGGATGATCCGGGCTTCACCATTCACCCCGCGAACCTCACGAGCGGCCAGTTCAAATCGGGTCCTGCGGTCACGGACATCTACAGGACCATCTCCACGGGCTTGAGCGGTACACCAATGCCCTCCTTCCACGACTCGTTCTCGGATGCGGATCGCTGGGCGCTGTCCTACTTCATCCTGACACTTTCAGCTTTCACCGACCCGCTCAGCGGGGAGCCGTTGACGATTTCTGCCAAGGATCGTGAGGCATTGAACAATCCGAAGTTGGAAACGCCCGGCCCCGAGCAAGCCTTTGGACTGCTGGCGCCTTAGGAGGATGAGCCATGGCGGACTATGAAATCCTAGGCCCGTATGCACTAGCAATTTTTATGGGATTGGGTTCAACTTGTATCTTCATCTGGGGAGTCATGGCTGGAGCCCTGAGTGAGACCGACCAGGCAGCCCTCAACTTCTATCACGCGGAGATGGCATATGACCGACTCAACCACCACCTCGAAGGATGAGACACACGACCTGCACGAGTATGCCGGCGGCTCCATCAAGGCACACGAAGGCGTCATTCCGGTGTGGTTGTTGTTTGTGTATTTCGGTCTGTTTTTCTGGGCCTGCTACTACATTGTGACCTACTGGGGCGGAGTCGGGCCGGGCCGGATCGGCTGATTACCGTTTCTCAAGCGGAGATCAAGACTATGCTGGGCGTTAAAATAATCTTCGGCGTCGCCATCATCAACCTGATGTTCTTGGGTTTTGAACTCATCATGAACGTGATCCGCACCGTTACCGGCTGAGGAGGACGAAACCATGCTGGCTGAAACTGGATTCTCGCTGGCCAGAGCCAGCACACTGCAGGAAGTCGCGTTCTTCAGCTTCGCGATCTTTTCGATAGGGTTCTTTATCTGGCTCGCTCTGTTGGCGCGGAGAAAGTAGCGCGCCGCCGCTTGGAACATGACCTACTACGCGCTGCTGTTCCTCGCCGGCTTCGCGGGCAGTTTTCATTGCATCGGCATGTGCGGAGGCTTCGCCTGCGCATTGGGGCCTGATCCGCGCGGCGCCGGCGCCACCTCGGTGCGGCATGTGCTCTACAACACCGGCAGGCTGACGACCTACTGTTTTCTCGGGACGCTTGCCGGCGGACTCGGACAGGCGATCTGCACATCCTTAGGGCTACGCTCGCAACCGGGAGCCCCGTTTCTGAGCGCATCGCTTGACGCCGGACAGCGGGCGCTCGCCGTGATGGCCGGGCTGTTGATGATCATCATGGCATTGAGTTTCTTCGGCTTGCGCGGCCGGCGCCGCGCTACGAACAGCTTTGGCGGCTCGACGCTCGTGATCTCGTTGCGAAGCCTGTTGCGCACGCCGGGGTACGCCGCCCCGCTTGCCTTCGGTGTGCTCAACGGCTTCCTGCCGTGTCCCCTGGTTTACGCCATGGTCGCCCAGGCCGCGAGTACCGTTGACGTGCTGTCCGGCTGTCTCACCATGGCGGTGTTCGGCCTGGGCACCTTCCCGGCCATGCTCGCGATGGGAGGCCTCGGCCGGCTGCTGGCGCCGACGTGGCGGCAGCGTGGTGTGCGGCTGGCCGGTGGCTTCATTCTCGCGCTGGGGCTGGTCACGCTCAGCCGCGGCGTCCTGCCCATGGCGGCCGGCCACGGCATGCACCATCTCTGGCATTTCACATGACACCGGCACCCGATGCTCTGTGCCGCCACTGCCTTCTGCCGGTCGGCCGGCGGGGTTTCGCGCGCACGGTGAACGGTGAGGGCTGCCAGTTCTGCTGCTACGGCTGCTGCATCGCCCATCAGGTGAAGAGCGGCAGCGGCGATGCGTCGGAGGCGGCGTGGTTCCTGGTGCGTCTTGGCGTGGGCAGCTTTCTGTCCATGAACATCATGCTGTTCAGCCTGTTGGTGTACTCGGGGGCGTTCAACGGTGCAGACCGGCGGGTGCTGCCGACGATTCAGCTGCTGCTTTTTGGACTGGCGACGCCGGCGCTGCTCATCCTCGGCGAACCCTTCCTGCGTGAGACTTGGGTTCAGGCTCGGCACGGGCGTTTGACCTCTTCGGCGCTCATCGTGCTCGGCAGCCTTGCCGCCTATGTCTATTCCACGCTCGCCGTGTTCCAAGGAGGCGGCCACCTTTATTTCGATACCGCCTCGATGGTGCTCATGCTGTTCACGCTCGGCCGGTATCTCGAGGCGGCGGGCCGCGCCCGCGCGTCCCGCGATCTCGCACCGCTGTTGGCCGCGGAAAGCGAATTGGCGACGGTGGTCGAGGGCGCACAAGAACAGCGCCGGCCGGTGCGCGAGGTGCGTGCCGGGATGCTGATCCGGGTCAGGCCGGGCGAGCGCATCCCGATCGACGGCGTGATCGTGGAAGGTCGCTCGCATACCGATGAGGCGGTGATTACCGGCGAGAGCAGACAGATTGCCAAGTCAGTCGGCGCCTGTGTCCTCGCGGGCAGCATCAATCTCGACGGTCCGTTGCTGATCCGAAGCAGCGGTTCCGGGGGCGAGAGCCGCTGGGCGCAAATTTGCCGCTCGGTGCGTGACGCGCTGCGACAGTCAAGCCGCACGCAGCGTATCGCCGACCGCTTGGTGGGTGCCTTCGTGCCCATCGTGCTGGCCCTTGCGGGCATCACCCTGCTCTACTGGGTGCAGCACCTGCCGTTCGATCAGGCCATGCTCACCGCGCTATCGGTGCTGGTGGTGGCCTGTCCCTGCGCAGTCGGATTGGCCGCACCGATGGCGCACTCGCTCGGCATCGGCCAATTGGCCCGGCATGGTTGCCTGGTTCGCAGCCCGGGCGCCCTCGAAGCGCTGGCCGGCGCGCGCCTGATCGCCTTCGATAAAACCGGCACGCTCACTCTTGGCCGGCCACACTTGGTCGATGTTGTGCTCGACGGGGTCGGGGAAGATGAGGTCCTGGCCCGACTGGCGGGTCTGGAGCGCCATTCCGAGCACGGCTTGGGGCGCGCCATCGTGCTGGCGGCCGTCGCGCGCGGGCTCGCTCCGATCGCCACAGAGAATGTGCAAATCGTCCCCGGGCGCGGCTTGCGCGGAGTTGTCCACGGCGAGTCCGTCGCGGCCGGCAGTGCGGCTTTGATGTGCGAGTTGGGCTGGCAGCTGCCGCCGGCGCTGTCCGAGCGGGCCGAAGCAATGACATCGACTGGCCATTCGGTGGTGTTTGTCGGTTGGAGCGAGCCTGCTCGCGCCGGACGCGCCCGCGCCGCGTTGTCGTTTGACGACACACCGCTGCCCGAGGCGGCAGCAACCATCGACGCATTGCGCAGCCTTGGGCTCCGGGTGACGTTGCTCAGCGGCGATCACGCCGGCGCCGCCGCGCGCGTTGCGGCCACGGTGGGCGTGGATGAATGGCAAGCTGGTTTGTTGCCTGAGGCCAAACGGGCGGCTCTCGATCAGTACCGAGAACGGCACGGCGCCATAGCCATGGTCGGCGACGGCCTGAATGACGGTCCCGGGCTGGCCTGCGCGGATGTCGGCATTGCCGTGGGCTCGGCCACCGATCTGGCGCGCGAGACCGCGGATCTGGTGCTGCCGGCCGATGGCCTCTGGCTGCTGCCCTGGGTGGTCGGCCGGGCCCGCGCAGTGCGTTCCACCATCCTCGCCAACCTGGCATGGGCGTTTGGCTACAACTTGATCGCGCTGACCTGTGCGGCCATCGGGCTGCTGCAGCCGATCCTGGCGGCAGCCGTCATGGCCGGTTCGAGTCTGCTGGTGGTACTTAATTCGCTGCGCCTGGAACGGCTTCCCGGGCCAAGCTATCCCGTAGCGCTGCAGTCATCCGCGGCCGTGCAAGGCCGACGCCGCAAGTTGGCCTTGCTCAGGGCAGCGCCTTGAAATTGCTAGTCCTGGGTGAGCGTTCGTCGTCGCGAACGGGCCGGTTGCGGCGGCAATGCGCCGGCTTCGGCGGGCGCATGTTCCGGGCCCGGCTCCGCTGCGCCGTTATGGGCGTGCAGCAGACCGTTGTCCATCGCATAGCGGGTCGCAGCCGCCGCGTTCTGCAGCCCCAGCCGGTGCATCATCTTGAATCGATGTTTTTCGATGGTCTTGACGCTGCGCCCGAGATTCCCGGCAATTCGCTTGTTGGAATACCCCAAGGCGACGCCTATCAGCACCTGACGCTCGCGCGCCGTCATTTCAGCAATCTGCGCCTTGGCAAATTGCGTTGTCGAACGCTCCTGCTCGCCCAAGGCGCGCAAAGATAGTTCAGAATGTTCATATTCAGATCCCTCCGAGCGGATCGCGCGAAGCAGGACCTCGAATGGCGAATGTTTTAGGATGTAGCCGTGGACACCCGCTGTCATTGCGGCGCGCACGCATTCCTGGCAACTATGGCCGGTAAGCAGCAGCACGCGCGCACCCGCACATTCGCGCCGCAGCCGGCTGATAGCCTGAACTTCGATGCCGTTTGAAAAGGCGATATCCGTGATCACCACATCGGGCAATAGGCGCCGCGATAACTCGATGGCGTCCTGCATATTGCTGGCTTCACCGATCACCTCCAAATCGGGCTCGGCATCCAGAATTGCCCGCAGGCCGTGGCGAAGAATCGTCTGGTCATCGGCCAGAACCACGCGAAGCCGCGATGGCCGGTCTGTCGGCCCGCGCGCGGGCTCTTTGTGTCTTCTTGCCATCAGAGCGATCCAGCCATTTTCCCCGCTCCGTCCGACATCCCCAAAATCTTGTTATACGGGACTTTTCAATCCCAGCACGGCGACCCTGTGTAGCTTATGGTCGTTGCCGCCACCCCGCAAGCCTCAAATTCGTAAGATCATGCGGATCCCATGGCGCGGCTAAGGGCTACCTTTTGGATCTACGTCACCGCCTGCGTCGTGCTGGTGCACCTGGTGCTGTTACCGGCGCTCTATTTCGGCATGGGTTACGTGATTCGAGAGAGCCACGAGGACCTGTTCGTCGAGCACGCCAGGACCTTTTCACGGGTGCTTGCCGACGAATTCGAGGTTGGGGCGGCCATGGACTCCCAGAAGCGAATCGAAGACCTGCTGGATTTTGCGATCACCCACGGCGGCGCCCGCTATGCGGAGCTCTACGACCGAGGCCGCAGTGTCCGCAGCCTGTATGGATCGTCCGATATCAAGGATGCACGTTCCACGGATTTGAGCTTTGGCGATGGGGGCGACGGCATTTACTTCGTCGTACGGCCAATCGAGCACGCGTTCCATCGCGCCGAATTGCGCTTGGGCTTCGACGAGCAACCCATTCAGGAGAGAATCCAGCTCGCATTTACTCGAATGATTTGGCTGCTGGCGGGATACCTCGTCGTGGCCATCGCCACCGCCATCATTCTGAGTCATCGCCTGTCGCGCCCGATCCAGCGCCTGCAGGCCGTCTCTCGCGCCATCTCCTCCGGCGACTACACGCGGGCGCTCAACGTCAACACCGGCATTCGCGAGTTACATGAACTGGCGGTGGATCTCGAAGCCATGCGCCATGAATTGGTGGGTGTGAATGTCCGGCTCGAGGCGAAGATCAAGGAGAAGGAGATATCTGAAGTGAGGCGCGAGGAATTGCAGAAGCAATTGCGCCATCGTCAACGACTGGAGACAGTGGGTACGCTCGCGAGCGGCATAGCTCATGAAATCAACAACGTACTGGTTCCCATCATCCTCTTTACGGACTCGGCCCTGCAGGATCTACCGCGATCGGGCGCGCCACGTGCGAATCTCGAGCGAGTGCTTGCGGCCGCGCGCCGTGCGAAGGACATCGTGAAGAAGATTTTGACATTCAGCCGCGAACTCGACGAAGCGAAGCTCGCGCTGATCGACCTGCGGGAGGTGGTGGCCGAGTCTCTGCACCTTTTCTCCGTGCTTGCGCCGCCGACCATCGAGATACGGACCGAAATCGACGAATCTATTCCATTGGTCAGAGCCGACGCCACGCTGGCAACGCACCTGTTGATGAACTTATTCACCAATGCCTACCAAGCGATGGAGGGCGCGAAAGGCGTGTTGACGATTGGTCTGAGATATCACGAACATGCCGACGAATCTGGTATATCACGGCCGCGCGTCGAATTCTGGGTCAGCGACACGGGACGGGGCATGGACGCGGCTACCGTCGAGCGCATATTCGAGCCTTTCTTCACCACGCGGTCCGTTGGGCAAGGCGCAGGTCTGGGGCTCTCCGTGGTCCATGGCATCGTAGAGAGTTTCGGTGCTAGCATTAGCGTCGAATCAAGAATCGGCGTGGGCACTACGTTTCGCATATTTTTCCCCGTTGTCGCCCGCGCTGAGGTAATCGGCGATCCAACGCCATTGGTGGCGTGAGGTGAAAGTGCAAAATATTTTGGTTGTCGACGATGAGCCCGACGTACGCGATTCGGTGAAATACGTGCTCGATCGCGCGGGATATTCCGTCCGCACCGTTGAGAGTGCAATGGACGCGTTCGCCGAACTCGCACGCCACCCGACGGATCTCGTCATAACCGATATCATCATGCCGCAGATCAACGGTGTGGAAGCTATAGAATCGATTCGCAAGGCATTCCCATCGGTGCGCATAATTGCAATCTCCGGCGGCGGTAATTTCGGCGTCACGGAATACCATCCAACGGCGATAACGACCACCGCCTATCTTGCATCGGCCGAAAAGGCGGGAGCACATCTAGTCCTCACCAAGCCGTTCGAGTCGGTCGAATTGATCCGGTCTGTCGAACAAGTCCTCGGTGTCGGCCACGCTTGAACGATCCGATGCGATAAGCTACCTGTGCACTGCGCTTGCAAGACTTCCCGAGCCTTTGCCCTCCTGCTTCTATTCGTCTTTCTGCTGAGCGCGGCAACATTAAAAGCGGAAGCGGTGCAAAAGCGGCGCTTCACCTCGCGCGACTCGGTAGAGATGTCCTATTTCGGAACATTGATTCACTCGGAGCCGCTCGAGTTGGATGACGATGGAATCGTTTCGCCCAATGGCCGGCATATAGTCAAGTTGACGCATCGGGGTGTCCTGCCCGAGGGAGTAACCGAGGGAACCGTATGGCTGTTCGACGCCGCGCAGATTCGGAGAAGCGTCAATACCAGAAGCGCGAATGTGCCTGCTCCGACTCCCTTAGTGCACATGGCTGCCGCGGCAAACGGCATGTACGCACACTTCAATGACGCGGGAAATATAATCTTTCAATTGACCTGGGCAGACGACAGCCGAAGTCTTGCATTCTTGGGACGAAACGGACGTGAAAATCGGCAGCTCTTCATAGTCGATCTCGATACAAAAAGAATAAGCGCGCTGACGCCGGATACGCAGGACGTGGTCGCCTACTCTCGCTCCGGGTCCGTTTTTGCTTACCTTGCAAGCGCCGATGTAAAGCCGGATCAACAATGGGTGTCGAGCGGGCCCGGAATACCCGATATGACGATTGGCACGGGAAGCCCGCTGCTGCCGCTGTTATATCCAAATTTTGTCGGCGAATCTTTCTCCCACCCTGCGATTTTGCAGTTGTGGCGCGTCCGCGGCGACACGGCAGCACCCATTATTGATCAGACAACGAGGGCACCGATCCAGATCACGACCACCTGGACTGCAATTGCCATCGGGTTGTCCCCCGATGCTTCCCGGGTTTTTACCATCGCCAGTGTCGTTGGGCCAAATACAAATGGCCACGCAAATGACTCGGAGCAGCCGTTGAAGTACCGACTAATCGATATGCAGGAAGGCAAGGAGATGTCCTCGTTCGCCACTCCGATCGCCGGCTATGACTGGCATAGCATGGGCCGCTACCGTGCCGTGTGGTCTCCTGACGGGACCGAAGTGGCGCTCTCGGAAACAACGCGGTCGGCCACGCAAGGCAACAGCACCGATGGTGCGCATCGATGCACAATCGAGATCGTCGACCTCGAACGTCACAATACGCAATGTGGTGTCGAGCACGAAGCAAAGAACTCCGGAGCGCTGCGCTCGATGCGCTGGGACGATTCTGGCAAGCGTCTATTGGTTCGCTTCAAACAACCCGGCACTGAAATTTACTCGAGTAAGACCCTCGAACGGAAACGCGAAACATGGACGGCGCGGAAGCGGTCGCCGACTGATCCTTCGGAGTCATTGGTACTCACGGTAAATCAGAGCCTCAACTATCCACCGGTGCTGGCTGCTTACGATGAGGAAAGCGGTAAAAGCCGTCAGATTTTCGACCCCAATCCTCAACTGGCTGACGTTGATATGGGGTCGGTCAGCGTGTATACGTGGCACGACCCTCAGGGCCGGACCATTCAAGGCGGGTTGGTGAAACCTCCGGGATGGACGCCCGCCAAGCGTTATCCACTCGTCATTCAAACTCACGGGTTTGACCCCAAATCGTTTTTCCGTGTGGGTTACGATGACACTTCGAGTGCCGGCCGGGCGCTCGCGGGGCGCGACATGATGGTGCTCCAAGTCAAGGAGCCCGGTGGCCCACATTCGGAAACCTGGCAAGCCGGCACGGAAGAGGGCGAAGACGTATACCTCGCCGCCATCGATCAGCTCATGGCCGAGGGAGTAATCGATCCAAGAAGGGTGGGCATCACAGGCTACAGCTATACAGGGCTGTTGGTAACGACAGCGATTGTCCGAGCGCCCGATCGATTTGCTGCGGCCGCCATGGCGGATACGGATCCCGGCACGCTGTGGGGACACTCCACGTATGTTGACGAGGGGACAGTGTCTCAGCGCTCCGCGAACCTGGTTGCGGGCGCCCTCCCCTATGGCGATGGTCTTAAGACCTGGCTGGATCGAGCGGCTGCCCTATCTAGTGAGAAAATTCGGGCGCCGGTTCTATACACCGCCGCCGACCCGTGGCACTTGATGGCATTTTGGGAACTCTATGCCGCCTTGCGAGATCAGGGAAAGCCGGTGGAATTGCAATATTTTCGCAGTGGCCAACACAGCATAAGGAAGCCGCTACAGAGGTGGGCACACCAGGAAATGCTCGTAGACTGGTTCGATTTCTGGCTCAACGATCACGAAGATCTGGACAGCTCGAAGGCGGAACAATACGGTCGGTGGCATCAACTTCGAGAAATGCAGAATACATCGGAGCATTCCCCTCTGCCGGCGGCGCGGTGATGGCAAGGTCCGCTAACGGTCGAGGAGGAACACTAAGCAGGTCGTTGTTCCGTGGACGAGCAGGCGCCCTTTGGTGTCGGTGACGCGTCCTTCTGCGGTACCGACCCGGCGGCCTCGGTTGCCCACACCCTTTTCCAACGTCGATTGGATTGCGAGCCCCATACAACTATCAAGCATTGTCGCTGCGAGACGCGGTTGACGCAATTTGTCACAGCTCCGGTGAACTGATTGCGCAGCTTGACCTGCATAAAGCGCGACGCTACATTCATGCCATGTTCCGGATCGTGACGCGCAAATTACAACAACAATACCGTTTCAAAGGCGGTATTTGCGCGTGTGCGTTCCGGGACTGAGACCTAACGGTCCGAAAAACCCAGGAACAACCCTTACAAATCCCGCCGTCGTCGGCGGGGCCTGTGCTGAGCTTCGCCGGGACTGCGTACCCAAGGAGCTCAACGATGCCGCATTTCTTATCCGACGCCGAGATCGAACATATCGGCCGAGGGCTGCTTGACCGCTCGCTGCCGAAGATCGAGTGGACCCATGCTGCCCACTTCGCCGCCGCGCTGTGGCTGCTGAAACAGCCGGAAATGCACGCTGAACGCGATATGCCGAGGATGATTCGTGCGTACAACGAGGCCACCGGCGTGCCGAACACGGACACCAGCGGCTATCACGAAACTATCACGCTCGGCTCTTTGCGTGCTGCCCGCGCCTGGCTGGTGAGCCGGCCCGACGTGGCGCTATACGAGGCACTGCGGGAGTTGCTCGCGTCCAAGTACGGTCGTCCGGACTGGCTGCTTGCCTACTGGTCGAAATCGGTGTTGTTCTCGGCTGCTGCCCGAAAGGCATGGGTCGAGCCGGACTTGCAGCAGCTACCGTTCTGAGCCCTGCATGGCCCGTGTTGAACGCAGCCGGCGCAACGGCCGCCGTCCGTGCGACGTCGCTATTTCGCGTGCGCGCCACCGTACAGACGGAATCGAAAGATCGGGCTAGCCTCGTTTACAGCATTCATCGACTGCCGCTGATAACTGCCACTAGTGACACCCATACCTTCGGTACCAAGCAGACGACGCACTTGATTGGGCGCAAGGCGACCGTTACACAGGAAACATCATGACTACATTACCCGCGAATACACTCATTCTTGTCGTCGTCTTGATCGCCGTTGCGGCGGGTGTTGTGGCATGGTTCGTCATGCAACGGCAGAAATCCGTTCATCTCAAACGGCGCTTCGGAGCCGAATACGATCGCGCGGTGAATGAGCTTGGCGGGCGAGCCAAGGCAGAAGCAGAACTCACGAAGCGTCAACTTCGCGTCGCCAGTCTGAAGATCACGCCCCTGACACCGGCGGATGCCGTCAGATTCTCCCAAGATTGGAACACGTTGCAGGGCCGCTTTGTCGACAATCCGAAGGGCGCCGTGACGGAGGCGGATCTGTTGGTACGAGAACTGATGACAAAGCGAGGCTATCCCATGGGGGATTTCGAGCTCAGGGCGGCCGATATCTCCGTCGACTACCCGGGGATCGTTTCAACCTATCGTGCGGCGCAAGCCATAGCCGTTCGCAACGCCCGCGGCGAGGCAGACACCGAAGAGCTGCGCAAGGCCGTTGTCCACTACCGCACGTTGTACGATGAACTACTCGGCGTTGCCCCAACCAAAGCGTCAGCAGCGCCGGCAGTGTTAGTTGGTAGCGCTCCGGTGCATTCATGAGCACCCCGATGAACGGCGAGGCGGGACTGTTAAGCAATGCGGAACGGACCACTTCCGCCAATACCCCACTGCCGTTGGCTCACGAAGCCGATCGGCCGGTATTCGCCGTAAGTACCGACGGCGTGATAAAAACGGGGCCCGAGAAAACTCTCGCGCCGCTCTTTACGCAGCATGCGATGACCGATTTTCGCTCGCGATGGGATGTCATTCAAAGAGGCTTCGTTGATGACCCAGAGGAAGCCGTCCGCGCGGGCGATGGTCTCGTTGCCCAGGTCATCAAGAGTTTGTCGGACTCGTTTTCCGAGCAACACGCAGAGCTCGAGGGTGAGACGAATCAGACCGAAAAGTCATCGACCGAGAATCGGCGGCTGGCCTTTCAACGCTACCGCTCCTTTTTTGAGCGCTTGCTATCCATTTAATGGTTCAATCGCAGCCGATGTCAGTCGTTGAATGTAATTTCTAGAAAAGAATTGTACTTTATTGAATTAATTAACGTACTTTGTGTCCGGATGGCCACCCATCCACTGTGATCACTCCCGGCGAATGGAACGTCCCCGCGAATCCGCGGGGACACGACGAAGCCAAGAAGCGAGATCTAGCCGTGGAGTTTGTTCGCGACCTCCGCGACTCTGCGTCCGTGGTAGCGAGCGCCCTGCAGGTCGTTGGAAGTAGGCCGTCTCATTCCGTCACGTCCGGCGATCGTCGTGGCTCCGTACGGGCTGCCTCCTGTGACTTCGTCGGTGATCCGCTGCCCTTGGAAGCCGGAATCCATACCGACGATGACCATCCCGAAGTTCATCAGGTTGGTGATGATGCTGAAGAGTGTGGTTTCTTGACCGCCATGCTGGGTGCCAGTGGAAGCGAAGGCACCGCCGACCTTCCCGTGGAAGGTACCGTGCATCCATAGACCACCGGCCTGGTCGAGAAAAGACGCCATGGGCGACGATATGCGGCCGAACCGGGTTGGAGACCCGACAATGATCGCGTCGTAGTTTGCCAATTCGGCGACAGTCGCAATCGGCGCCGCCTGGTCAAGCTTGAAGTGAGCGTTGCGCCCATTCTCTTCCGGGGTGATCTCAGGAACGCGCCTGATGTCTACCTGAGCTCCCGCTTCCCGCGCGCCTTCTGCGATCTCGCCGGCCATCGTCTCGATATGACCGTAGGACGAGTAATAGAGAACTAGGACTTTGGACATGGACGCTCCTGAATTACATACCGATCCGAAGACTGATCGCGGCTTCACAAATCAGAATCCGCAATCGATTGATTACTAGGTTCGTTCGGCGCGAAGCCTCTCCGCAAGAAAGACGCCAACCGCGTCCATCGATCGATCGGCCGCCTTCAGCATGCCGATGCGCCCGATAAATCCATGTGGCATGCCCATCCATATGTCGAGCTTGGCATCGACATCATTCGCGAGCGCCTTTGCAAAGTACCGATGAGAGTCGTCCAGAAGCACCTCATCGTCGCCCACATGCACGCGTACGGGGGGCAGCCCTGTGAGGGGCCCCGCCAAGGGCGATGCCAGCCGGTCCGTGGGATTGGTGTCTCGTAGGTAGGCTTGGACCAGTTGGGCGACTTGGGGGCGGGTAAAGAGAGGATCCGCTTCCGCGCGCGTTTCGTAGCTATCGCCAGACAGCGCCAAGTCGGTGACCGGAGAGAAGACCGCGATGCCTGCAAGCTCGGCACCGACCAAAACACCCGTGCCCGCGACTCGGCCCGCTAGCCCAAGCGCAAGGTTGCCGCCGGCAGAGTCTCCCGTGACAACAATCCGGCGATAGCCCTTTTGCGCGAGCCCTCGGTAACAGGCCCAGACATCATATGTCGCGGCCGGAAAGGGATGCTCCGGCGCGAGCCGATAATCCGGAATGAACGCGGCGGCGCCGATGCGCGTCGCGATTTGCCCGACGAGATTGGCAAAGGCTGCCGCGGATCCGAAATTGAACCAGCCGCCGTGCAGATGCAGAAGTGCGCATGCTGCCCGAGCATTCGCGGGCCGGACCCACGTTCCTGACACGCCGCCGATCGCATCCGTCTCGGATGTCACGTTGCTTGGCGCAATCACACCCGCCATCAAAGCGTCAAACTGTGCTCGGCCCTCAACCCCGCGCGCAACGCCTTTGGCGGGTGCAGCCATGGCGCGCATCTTCGCCACCAAAGGTGCGTCGGCGGGATCGAGAGGATGCACGGATATGAAGTCGTTCGTTTGGTTCACGGCGGATCTCAGCACTCTGCGCTGCCGTCACGTGTTCACTTGCTCAGCTTCGCGTTGACGTAAGGGTAGATCAGCGAGCCCGAGGCCAAGTCCGGTGGCCAGACGACGACCTGTGTGCCCGGATTCTTGAACTCCGCAAGATCGCCACTTTGAATATTCTGAAATTGAACCTGTAAGACCCGCGCCTCGCTCCAGTTACCGCCGTCACCAAATTTGACATCGCCAACAACAGTCTTGAAGAGCGACTTGCGAGTGAATTCAGACAGTTTGTTGTCATCGAGCGAGTCGGTGCCAACAATCGCTTGTTCCACGACTTGCATCTGGGCATAAGCCTGCGGAGCAACATAATAACCAAGCGGATCCGCCCCAAAGTCCTTGGCGCGAGATTGGTATGCTGCGATCAGATCCTCTACTCCGGGATACATCAGGGCCGGAACCGGCAACCAATACTCGTAGTTGACGATCCCATTGAGCGCTGAGCCAAGCTGCATCTTGATCGCGCCGTTTTGCGGGCCGATCATGGCTCCCCCAACCAGTTTCGGTTGGAAACTGGATTTACTGATCGTGCGAATCAGCCCCGCAGAGTCATTCAGGTACGAGCAAAAGAAAACGATATCCGGATTTCTTGACCCCACCCGATCCATAAAGGCCGAAAAATCCGTGGTTGCGAGCGGGTAGAGTTCCTCTGAAACCACCCTGAACCCGTGTTTTTCCGCATGGCCTTTGGCGCCCTGTATGGGAGCCTTTGAAAACGGTGCATCGGCCGCCAAGATCGCAAGGGTTTCGGGCTTGGGCGCTTGACGCGCCGCCAGTTCGAAGAATCCCTCGGTCAGAGCAGCCGGCGGGCGCGGCCCTGTAGGGATCATCACAAAGTAGTTGGAGTATTTCAGCGCCGCGTTAACGGCAAGCGCCATCACCGCGACGATATAGCGTTTGCGCTCCATTACAATGGGCATCGCCGGCGCGACGGAATTGTCACCGTAGCCACCAATCAACAGATCGACCTTCTCAATGTCGAGAAGACGCTTGTAAATGTCGGCCACGAGCCGGGGATTTGTCTGATCGTCAATACATACCATCTCGACTTTTCGGCCGAGCAGTCCTCCTCTGCGATTGACGCCTTCTGCCCAAATTTGGTGGGCCAAACTTGCCGTCTTGCCGTTCGATGCGAGTGGCCCGGAAAGGGAGAGGCAATAGCCTATGCGGATCGGCTTGTCGCTCATGTCCGGCGCTCCTGCTGTAAATCAGGGTGATACCCGTTTTCGCGCTTGCTCATCAGCCACGTTGCGAGTTCGTAGGTCTGGAAGCCGCCGCGCACGAGCGGATCCTCGTCAGCAATCGCCTTGGCATCGGTCAGGCAGGCGACTCGAAGCACGATCAGGCCGTTTGAGAGCTCAGGGATAGGGCCCGCCAGCAACAGCCTTCCGTCCCGATCAAGCTCGGCGAGGTGCGCCGAGTGAGCGCCGAGCACGTCAGGAGACATTTCTTTGCCCGGCACCATCCTCATAAGGATGAGAAAGTACCTATCCGCGATTTCGCTTGAACGATTGCCGACGGTCGACATGGCTTGGGACTAATTAGTGCTTCAGGGCGGCTTGCATGTTCATGAAGACCCCCAGTTGCTCCAAAAGTATCGGCACTGCAACGTAGCAATGGAACGAGACGACCTTCCCGTCCTTCAAATGAAAGACATCGCAGCAGGGCGCGCTGATTTTCCTGCCCGTCGCCGGAATCGTACCGGCAGGAAGAACGAGTCCGCCCTTGTGCGTGCCATTCAACGACAGCTCGACGACAACAACGTCGCCCTGGAAGTAGAAGTCATAAAGCTCCCGATGCATGTCCGGGAACGCAGCGGCGTAGATATCGACCGTTTTACCAATATCCGCACCATAAAATTTCTTGCCGGCGCCCACGTCGTAGAAATAGCCGCCCTCCGCGAACATGGAAACGAATTTGGCGGTGTCCCTCGAAGCCGCCTCGGCCAGATGATAGAGCTGGCGGATGGCTTGCTCGTTACGTTTTTCATCGGATGCACTTGCGCTCATTTTTCACACCAGCTGAGTTGTTGAAGAAAGGATAATTACACGAGTCGAACTCGCCGCATTCGTACGTTGTCGACGCACCCAATATTCGATGCAATCGTCACGACACGTCCGTTATGGGCATCTTCGTTAAGACCTGATACTCGGTTTAGATGCTAGTCGCCTGTGGCAATTCTCCGCTTGCTCCATCGTGATTTCTGTTGTGCGAATGCCGCGTGACAGTAGCGGCGTCAACGAATTCGATTGCCGCCCGCTTCGGCCCCGCCTGCAAGAACGCCTCAGAGTCGAATCGTGTCGTCGAAGACAAAGGTCTCGCACTTACGCGAATCGTCCCACCTCCTCGGGGCTGAGCCGCGGATTTCGCGGAAACAGCGAGGCGGTGTTGCCATAGCCCAAGCAGCAAATGAAATTGGATTTGATGTTGGTACCGGAGAAGAACTCGAGGTCGACTCCGGCATGGTCGAATTCAAGCCGTAGCCGATGATGACGGTACAGGTGCCACCAGAATCTTCGATTTGTTGTTGTGCGTGGCGCGAGCGGCGTCACTGGCTCGAAGGACACCAATTCTCCCGACGGTCATGCTAGGCGGTCTCGCCGCTGTGTGCTTGTGCTGTCGTGATGTTTGTTGCGCGAACAGCGCGTCTGTAGATGCTCCACTTCCTTGTCCCCGTCGCACCGTTAGGATGTTCATTCATGGTTCACGACTACTCGCCCGGCAGATTTTGATAGAATAACACTCGGTCTCAGGGAGGATTTCGTGACACCGGATACACCCCGAGCCATGCCCGCTCGGCTGACATAAGCTGTTGAGTTATGCTGGCAACTCCCCCGCTCAGTGCGACGCGGTTAATACGCAAGCTGTTGGGAAGTTGCGTCCGGACTGCGCTCTTCGTGCTGTTAATGGTGCCGCGAACGGGCGTGGCGCTGCAGTTGGGCCTGAGTTTGTCGCAACTTCAGCATGCGGCTTGGAAGACCAGTAGCGGCGCTCCGGCTGACATCTGGGCGCTCACCCAATCTCCCGACGGATTCTTGCTTTTAGGTACCGGCAGCGGGATATACCGATTCGACGGGGTGATCTTTGAGCGCATCGTTACTCTAAACAACTCCGATCTGGCGTTTCGAAATGTGACGGCCCTTATGTCGCTTCCCTCTCAAGAGCTATGGATCGGCTATTACGCCGGTGGGGTGAGCCATCTGAAGAATGGTGTGCTCACCAATTTTACTCAAAGGGATGGCGTACCGGGAGGCTGGGTCACCTCGTTTGCGCAGGAGAACGACGGCACATTGTGGGTCGCGGCGCTCGAGGGATTGGGGCGGTTCGCCAACGGGCGGTGGGAGAATGTGTCCTCGAGTTGGAACTATTCCGGACACAGCGCGCATTGGGTCTTGCTTGACCGAGTGGGAACTCTTTGGGTGGCAGGAGGAGATACGGTCGCCTTTCTCCGCAAAGGCAGTCGCCGATTCGAGGACACCCAAATCCGCGCCGGCTATGCATCGACGCTCAGCTTGGCACCGGACGGCACGGTGTGGCTTGCCGGCGAGTCGCTTGCACCGCGGCCTCTCGCAAAGGGTGGAATATTGATAGCGCCACCGGCGGCTTCCACGAATCTCGACCCGACAAAGCGTCTTCTTTTCGACACGGACGGGGTTATCTGGGCGACGGACGCCTTGCGCGGCGGCATTTATCGCTCGACCGAGCTTGTCCATGATCCAGATTCAGAGGCACAAGAATCACTGAATAAACCAGAAGCATTCACCGAATCCAGCGGGCTCACCTCTGACAAGGCGGTTCCCATCCTGGAGGACCGTGAAGGCAACATTTGGGTAGGCACGAATCTGGGCCTCGATCGCTTTAGGGCCACCCCTCTTGTTTTCGAATCACGCGTGGCAGCGAATTCACGCATGGGATATTCATTCGCCGCGGCCCCCGATGGCACTGTTTGGATTTCGAGCGACAACGACATCTTCAAAGCGCACGGTTCCAATCTCGAGTTAGTGACGCACCTCCCCACGCGAATTCGCTCTGCGTACCGTGACCTGAGCGGCGTTCTGTGGTTGGGAACCGAGAAGGGGTTGTTCATGTTGGGTAAACAAGAACAAGAGTTTGTGCCCCTGCCGCCCACCTCCCCAGCCATTCAATATGAGTATGTGCACGCAATATCTTCTGATGGCGAGCGCGGCCTCTGGGTATCGATTATCAATCGTGGCTTGCTGAGACTGCGCGATGGTGTTTGGGAGAATCCGGCATTACCTTTAAATCTCGGCAGCGAGGCACCGACAGCGTTGTGGACGGACGGCGCTCAGCGGCAGTGGTTCGGCTACAGCGATGGCACGGTGCGAATGCGCCAAGGCACGAACACGCGTGTCTATAGCTCGAATGACGGGCTTCGAGTGGGTCCGATTACTCTCATCCGCGACTCAGCGTCGGGATTGCTCGTGGCGGGCGAATGGGGTTTCGCCCAGCTTCATGGGAATCAATTTCAAACGCTGTCTGCCTCCCGTTCGGATGTGCTTAGCGGCATTAGCGGCATCATCGTCGATGACAAGGACGACATCTGGCTCAACGGCAATCGCGGCGTCGTCCACATGACCGCGTACAATCTGGCCGATGCATTTCAAGAGCCACAATCCGAGCTCCGATACGAGCTATACGATGTACACGATGGCCTACCTGGAAACGCCCAGCAGAATGAAGGCGCGTCTGCCATCGCCGGCGGCGACGGTCGTCTGTGGTTTGCCACCAATCACGGGGTTGCATGGATGGACCCGGCTCATCGTCCACGCAACCGACTTGCACCAGATGTGGTGATACGCAACCTTCAAGTCGACGGGCGAAACTACCCGACAGCTGGTGTCATCGAGTTACCAAGGTCGGCCCAAGCGCTGCGCATTGACTATACGGCGCTCAGCTTGGTTGCGCCGGAGCGTGTCAACTTTCTCTATAAGCTCGAGGGCGCAGATGACACCTGGCGCTACGCCAAAAACGACCGTTCGGTCCGCTTCGCGAATCTTCGTCCTGGCCGCTACACGTTCCGGGTCACAGCGTCAAACAACGATGGTGTATGGAGCGAGGCTGGTACCAGCATCGGGTTTGTGATTCCTCCCGCCTATTATCAAACGACGTGGTTCCTGTTTGCGCTCGCGCTTTTGTTCGTAGGTCTCTTGTGGCTGTTGTACTATATACGTCTGCGTCAGATCACTGAGCGGCAGCGCAAGCGTATCGAACAGAGTATGGAAGATCGCTTCAGTGAGCGAACTCGAATCGCACGCGAGCTGCATGACACTCTCTTACAGAATCTGCAGGGATCGCTACTGCGCTATCAAGTTGCACACGAGCTCCTTCCGGAACATCCCAGAGAAGCTAAACAGGACCTCGGCAAGGCGATCGATCAGACGGTCCGCGCGATCAGTGACGGGCGAAATGCGGTGCAAGGCTTGCGAAGTTTTAAGGCCGATACCAACGACCTCGCGGATTCGATTAAGACGCTCGTCGAGGAGCTGGCCTTGGACTCCTCGCCGGGTGAGAGGGTGTTTCATGTCGGCCTCCAGGGTACGCCCCAACCACTTCGAGGTGCAGTGTTGGACGAAATCTATGCGATCGCAGGAGAGGCTCTTCGCAATGCACGTCATCACTCACAAGCGACCAAGATTGAAGTCGATCTAAACTACGATTACGATCAACTGCGTCTGTGCATACGCGACAATGGCATTGGAATAGACCATGCGTACCTCGAAGGCGAAGGAGCAATAGGGCACTACGGCCTACGGGGCATGCGGGAGCGTGCCGAAGTGGTAGGCGGGAAGTTGTCAATCTGGAGTGCGCCGTCCGCCGGGACCGAGATTGAACTGATCATTCCCGCAGAACGGGCCTATGTCGGGGCGCGCCCTCGAGGGGGGTGGCTCACGAGAATCCTCGCCAAACGCATCAAGGAAGTGCTCCATGAGTGAGACCAGGGATATCGTCCGCGTTCTCGCAGTGGATGACCATGCTTTGATACGTGAAGGTATTGCACGTCTACTGGAGCGAGAGACGGACATGAAACTGGTCGCAGAGGCGGCAAATGGGCGGGAGGCGGTCGCACAATTCCGCGAGCATCAACCGGATATTACGTTGATGGACCTGCAGATGCCGGAGATGAGCGGTCTGGATGCGATCATCGCAATACGCAGGGAATTTGTAAGCGCCCGTGTCATCGTATTGACCACTTATCCTGGCGACGCGCAGGCTCTCAAGGCGCTCAAGGCGGGCGCACAAGCTTATTTGCTCAAGACTACCTTGAACAAGGAATTACGGGAAACAATCCGCGCTGTGTGGGCCGGCAGAAAATCACTTTCTCCTGAGATTTCCTACCAACTCGCCGAACATGCCACCGATGACTCCCTCACGGCCACGGAGATCCGTGTTCTTCGACTCATTGCCAGTGGCAACGCCAACAAAGAAATCGCTGCCGAGCTATCGGTCAGCGACGAGACAATCAAAGGGCAAGTGAGCAGGATTCTCTCGAAGCTCGGCGCCAAAGACCGCACACATGCCGTAGTGATTGGACTGCAGCGAGGGATCATCGACCTGTAATGCCACCAATGGGGGATGGCTTGCGGTCCATTCAGGGGTTGCGCGCTGCGGTAAAGCATCAATAAGCTGACCTGCGTGCGCAGGTTGTACTCCACTTTCGTTCACGGCCTTCCAGGTGTTGGCCTGGTCCTCATTCGTCTGGCGGTCGGCATCACGGCCTGCGCCAGCGGCTTCGAATCGTTGGGAACGAGTGTATTGACGCCAAGTCTTCTGATCGCCTTATTCCATCTGGCCCTTGGTGTCCTCATCATCATCGGACTATGGACGCCGGTGGCCGGTGCGCTGTTGACACTGACGGCAGTCGCCGACGCGTACATGTACCCCGCCATGCGTTGGGTATGGGCCTTGACCGGTGCGGTCACCGCAGCGCTGACATTCCTCGGGCCGGGCAGGTGGTCGGTAGATTGCCGCCTGTACGGGTGGAGAAGCGTCAAAATATTCTCCCGTCCGCCAGATCCCCCGACCTAAATCTCAATCGGAGTGAACTGCGGTCCGTTCAGGTGGCCGCGCTCGTCCGATCAGACTTCAAAACCGCGACTTTCCGGGCTCGCCTTGAGATGACTGTCCCCTGGATAGTTACGACAACCACCGCAGCGCGATCGAGACAACAGCTACGGTTCGCGATCACATGCATCGGCACGTGAAGAATCGCCAAATCGATTGATGTCCCTGCATTCGACACGGAGGAATTAGCATGATGGCTCTTGACTCTGGTTTTTTGGTTGAATCGATGGATGTTCCGGCCGCGGACACCGTGAATGCCAATGCGCAAGCGGTAGCCTTAAGAGACTTGCCAATTCACGAAAGATTGGCACAGGAGTTGTCGGTCGCGGCAGCTCAGCTCCTCGAGGCGGCATTCAGAGCTCGTGGCGGGGACAGCGACGGCACCCAAGAGCATGTCGGGCACGCTATCAGGCTCCTGCGGGGAATACCGAGTATCGATCCGCGTGGCGGAAATCCGCTACGAAGCCCAGAAATCCCGGATGAACGTGGTGCCCTTCCTGCTTGGCAAACACGGAAGATCATGGCACATGTCAAAGCGAATCTATCCAGAAGAATTCGCGTGCGGGAACTCGCGGAACTCCTGGGCTTGAGCGCCAGCCACTTTTGCCGCGCATTCAAGTGTGCGCTCGGCATATCCCCACGCGACTTCGTGAATCGCCGGCGCATTGAGGTAGCACAAGCCATGATGTTGACCACGTGCGAACCGCTTCACGCCATTGCAGCGAGCTGTGGCATGTGCGATCAGCAGCACTTCACCCGTTCGTTCCGCCGTATCGTCGGCGAGTCACCCGCACGGTGGCGCCGCAGTCGACGATCCATGTTGAACGTCGATTGAGATCTTATCAACCAATGATCGCCTGTCGATGGTTCTTCGCTTGATCCATGAATAATCCCCCCATCGATTGGAATAAGGCTTTCGAATTCGCGTGGCGGATTCTCATATTCATCGTCGCTGTCGGCATTATTATTATCGTGTCCACCAATTGGTCCCGCTGGGAGGGCGGAGCTGGGTGGCAGACAACAAACGATGCATATCTGCAAGCGGATCTCACTCCGATATCTTCGAAGGTTACGGGCTACGTGCGCGAGCTGCCCATCGAGGATTTCGAACGCGTCCACAAGGGCCAGGTTCTTGCGCGACTAATCGACGATGACTACCACGCCGCCGCGGCCCAGGCCGAGGCTGGCGTAGCAACCGCCATGGCGCAGGCCCAGGCGCTTAAGGCACAACGCGCGCTGCAGCTCGCAAATGTCGAGGCGGCACACGCCGTAGTAGCGTCGACCACTGCGTCTTTCGAACAGAGTGATCGCGACCTTGTAAGGCAGCGTCGACTGCTCGAGACCGGATCGTCTTCCACCGAAGCTAGCGAAAGGCTGACAACGACCCATGCGCAGCTCCAGGCACAGCTGATGCAAAACCGCGCCCAGGCGCTTGCCGCCGAGCGCCAGCTCACGGTTCTTGATGCACAAATCGTGCAGAGCGAGGCGACCATCGCGGCGCAACGGGCAGCACTCGAAGCTGCCAATCTCAATGTTGGGTACACCACCATCACGGCGACGCAGGACGGAGTGATCGGGCAACGCCAGGTCAAACCCGGGCAATTGGTCGGCGCGGGCACCCAGATCACGACCCTCACGCCCTTGCCGCATCTATGGGTTATTGCCAACTATAAAGAAACACAGCTCACTCACATGGCCGTCGGGCAGAAGGCCGAGATCGTCGTGGACACCTTCCCCGGACATACCCTGCGCGGACATGTTTTGGCATTCGCGCCCGCGTCCGGTGCCGTGTTCGCCCTGCTACCGCCCGATAACGCTACCGGCAACTTCACCAAGATCGTGCAGCGCATCGCAGTGAAGATCGTTGTTGATGATGCAGCCGGCCTCGCTGAACGCCTGGTACCCGGCATGTCGGTAGAAGCGAAGGTCAACGCGAGAGACGGCGAGAGCAAATGAACCCAACGGCGCCTCCGCCCGGTTCAGTCTTGACCGCACCGTCGCTTCCCGCGCACCCGACTTCCATACCTTGGCTTGGGTTGATTGCAGTACTCATGGGCGCGTTCATATCGACCTTGAATGGGCGTTTATCCTCGTTCGGTCTTGCTGACATACGCGGCGCTGTGGGTGCAGGATTCGACGAGGGGGCGTGGATCACCACGGTACAAACCGCCGCCCAAATGCTGATTACGCTACCGGCAGTTTGGATGGGTGCCACCTTCGGGCCACGACGTGTATTGATCGGCGCGTCCATCGCGTTTGCCCTTATTTCCTTGCTGACTCCTTACTCGCCGAATTTGCAGACCTTGTTGGGAATGCAGCTCTTGGGCGGTTTGGCCTCTGGATTCTTCATACCACTCGCGTTGAGCTTCCTATTGCTCAACATGCCACCCAAGTATTGGACCTTCGGAATCGCAATTTATGCGCTCAATCTTGAGCTGTCGACGAACATATCGGCTTCCCTCGAAGGCTGGTACGTCGAGCACCTTTCATGGCGATGGATCTTTTGGCAAAACGTGCCGCTCGCACTGATCATGTCGCTCTGTTTACGTCGTGGCGTGGCCGTCAAGCCGATCACCATACGGCCTCCGAACGATCGGTTTGCCCTCTTTGCAGGCGGATTGGGGCTCGGACTGATCTATGCGGCCCTAGATCAGGGCAATCGGCTCGATTGGTTCAACTCGGGACTAGTGTGCGCGCTGCTATCGGCCGGTGTCCTGCTGCTGATGGCGATTTTGATCCACTCCGCGCGCGTCCCTCATCCGCTTCTCAACCTCAATGTCATCTTTGGCGCACCTCTCCCGATTCTGTTCGCCTTGACCGCATTTCTCCGACTGACCATTACTTCCACCGCGTTGTTGATTCCGCTGTACTTGGGTTCAGTGCGCGGCTTTCGCGCACTGGAAACCGGCGACACGCTTATCTGGGTGGCCGTACCGCAGGTTGTTTTCTGTCCGCTGGCGGCTCTGATGCTGCGTCGATCGGACGCGAGGCTTGTCGCAGCGATCGGCTTCGTCTTCATCAGCGTTGCTTGCCTGATGGTCGCCTACAATCTGACCCCGCTCTGGGGGTCAGATCAGTTTCTTCTGTCAACGTGCTTGCAGGCCCTTGGACAAAGCTTCGCCCTGTCCGGCGTCATCTTCTTCGCGGTTCTTCATTTGAAACCCCAGGATGCGCTCACCTTTGGGGTCGTCATGCAAACAGCGCGCCTCCTGGGAGGAGAGATGGGCACGGCTTTCGTGACGACCCTCGCCCGAGTCCGCGAACAGGTGGCGTCGAATCTGATTGGACAGCATCTGCAGTTAGGCGACTCACAAGTCATCGAGCGCGCGGGCGTGTATGGGGCAGCAACGACGAAAGTAATTGACCCCGTCGGAGCCATTGCACGGGGTGAGTTGGCGTTGGGGAACATTGTGCGCATTGCGGCCAACACTCAAGCGGTCATCGATTGCTTCGTCGTTCTCGGCCTAGTGACTGCCGTGGCGTTGCTCATCGTGATCACGCGAGGCGCAGCTCCCGAGGGCCCGGCATCCCCCATGCCGCTGTTTCGCAGACGCGCTGCAAGTCCGCCATGATTCGATTACAGCCGACCATTGTCTTGGTCGCGGTTCTCGCATCGCTCGCCGCGTGTCGAGTGGGTCCGCACTACCACCCGCCTACGCTGCCGAAAGGCGCGGAAACGCCCCTAGTGTCATTGAACATCCTGGCTGAGACGCCGGCGTCGACGCCCGATGCGTGGTGGCATCTCTATAATGACACGCGGCTCGACGCGCTGGTGCAAGAAGCATTGCAGGCGAATCGCTCGCTCGCTGCGGCGGATGCGAACTTCGCAGCGGCGCGGGCCGTGGTGTCGGCGGTGCACGCCGAGCGGTATCCCTCCACCACGGCGACTGCCGGCGGTCTGTATGGGCGTGACGCCACGACGGATCAGATTCTCGAGTTGACCGGGCGTCCGCCGCAGACCTCTTGGGTGTTCGAAGATATCTTTCAAACGGCGTATGAACTCGATCTTTTTGGTCGCGTCCATCGCGCCATCGAAGCGGCGAATGCCAACGCGGACGCCGTGGCCGCGATTCGCGACGGTGTGCGTGTGGTGGTGGCCGCAGAGACCGCGCGCGCTTATGCAGCGATTTGTACCCTGGGCCAAGAGATCAGTGTTGCGAACCATTCTCTCGCCGTCGTGTCCCACGGGGCTGATATTACAGCGAAGCGCCGCGAGGCAGGAGCCGGCGCGGATTACGACGTCGCCCGTGCACAGGCCTTGGTGGCTCAGGTTCGATCTGCCATCCCAGAGCTTGAGGGCGAACGGCGCGCCACACTGTTCGAGTTGACCGCGATACTCGGCCGCACGCCGACGCATGCGCCCAATGATCTCATCACCTGCGTGACACCTCCGCAGCTCGCCGCGCTCATACCGGTGGGTGACGGCGCGGAGCTCATCAAGCGCCGACCCGATGTGCGCCAAGCGGAACGGCGCCTGGCGGCGGCGACGGCCGCAATTGGTGTAGCAACGGCCGATTTGTATCCCACGATCCGCCTAGCCGGACTCTTTGGCGGTGCCGCGGATCAGCTTTCACAGCTAGACACAAATGTGGGTCGAACCTGGGGCGTCGGCCCATCAATCAGCTGGAATTTCCCCAATATGGCTGCACCGCGTGCCCGCGTGCACCAAGCCAAGGCGGAACAGGCCTCAGCGCTGGCATCGTTTGATGATGTGGTGCTGACGGCACTCAAAGAGACCGAGCAAGCACTCGCCTTGTACAGCGCGGCGCTTGACACCCGGCAAGCGCTCGGCGATGCCCAAGATAGGTTGCACACAGCGTTCGGCATCGCCCAGGCGCAATTCCTCGCCGGTGGGCTCAGCACTTTGGACTTGCTAACCACGGAACAAGCGTTGGTCGCGGTCGACGCCGAGGTCGCTTCATCCAACGCAGTCTTGGTGCAAGACCAAATTGCCGTGTTCAGGGCGCTGGGCGGCGGGTGGCGGGGTGAGAGCCCATCCGCATCTTCAGCGAAACCATTCGATTGAGAGGGTCGCACAGTGACTAACACCGCTCGACGCTATCAATTGGCCTACGTATTGGCAGCGAGTGCATGCGTGGCCGGCTGTTCTTCCGGCGTGCTAAATCCACAGGGTCCCGTGGGGGCGGACGAGAAGGTCATCCTCTTCGATGCTACGACCATCATGCTCGCCGTAGTCATTCCCGTGATCATATGCACACTAGCCTTTGCCTGGTGGTTCCGCGCTCGAAACAAGCGCGCCACGCGTCTTCCCGACTGGGAATATTCCGGCCGCATCGAATTCATCACCTGGTCCATTCCCGCGATGATCGTCATATTCCTGGGCGGCATCGCGTGGCTCGGCTCTCACGATCTCGATCCTCGCAAGGCCTTGAGCAGCGGCGTCAAGCCGGTGGAAATTGAGGTGATCTCACTCGATTGGAAGTGGGTCTTCATCTATCCGCAGGAGCAGCTGGCGACAGTCAACCACCTTGTCATCCCGGTCAATACTCCGGTCCACTTCAAGCTCACCTCCGGAAGTGTGATGAACAGCTTCTTCGTGCCACAACTGGGTAGCCAGATCTACACCATGGCGGGCATGACGACACAGCTCAATTTGCTAGCCTCGCACGAGGGCACCTTCGCCGGTCTGTCGGCGCAATTCAGCGGCGATGGATTCTCCGATATGCGATTCGACGTAAAAGCCGTGCCGGAAGATCAATACCAGTCCTGGCTCATATCAGCACGCACCAGTACTGATCAACTCGATACCGCCCGCTATGCGCATTTGGCAGCGCCCAGCCGCAGTGATGAGCCCGTCATTTTTGGTCGAGTGGCGGAGGGCTTGTTCGACAGTATCGTGCGTAATCACGGCGCGCCGCGCGTCCCGATCCCAACCCCAGCCAATACCAACGCCCGACCCCTTTAGCAAAGGCACTCAAAGATGTTTGGAAAATTGACATGGGACGCGATTCCACTCAACGAGCCGATTCCGCTCGCAACGGTCTGCGTGCTGCTGGTCGGAATCGTCGGCGTTCTAGGAATCGTCAGCTGGAAGGGATGGTGGCCCTACCTTTGGCGGGAGTGGATTACCAGCACCGATCATAAACGCATTGGCGTGATGTACGTCGTCCTCGCGCTCGTGATGCTGCTTCGCGGCTTTGCCGATGCCATCATGATGCGCGCGCAGTTGGCACTCGCCGCAGGTCACGCCGCCGGATACCTGCCACCGGAACACTACAATCAGATTTTCTCGGCGCACGGCACCATCATGATCTTCTTCGTCGGCATGGCGTTTTTGATCGGACTGATGAACTTTGTGCTGCCGCTACAGCTGGGGAGCCGCGATGTGGCGTTCCCGGTCCTCAATTCGGTCAGTTTCTGGCTGACGGCGGCCGGTGTCTTGCTCGTGAATGTTTCCTTGGGCGTCGGCGAATTCGCGAGAACCGGATGGCTCGCCTACCCACCTCTCTCAGAGATCGCCTATTCGCCGGGCGTCGGCGTCGACTACTACTTGTGGAGTCTGCAGATTTCGGGACTGGGTACCTTGTTGTCTGGGATCAATCTTACGACCACGATTCTCAAACTGCGCGCACCAGGCATGGGTTACGGACGCATGCCCGTGTTTTGCTGGACCGCACTGGCCTCGAACCTGCTGATCGTCGCCGCCTTTCCGATCCTCACCGCCACATTCGCCATGCTGCTGCTGGATCGATACGTCGGATTCCATTTCTTCACCAACGATGGCGGTGGGAATCCGATGATGTACGTCAACCTGATTTGGGGCTGGGGTCATCCGGAGGTCTACATTCTCATCCTTCCGGCGTTCGGCGTGTTTTCGGAGGTCATCGCCACGTTCTCCTCAAAGCCTCTGTTCGGCTACCGCTCCATGGTCCTGGCCACCATGGCCATTTGCGTTCTGTCCTTCATGGTGTGGCTGCATCATTTCTTCACCATGGGCGCCGGTGCCAATGTGAACGCCTTCTTTGGCGTCGCAACGATGATCATTGCCGTGCCGACCGGCGTCAAAATCTTCAATTGGATGTTTACCATGTACGGCGGGAGCATCCGATTCACCGCGCCGGTGCATTGGGCCATCGGCTTTATTGTCACCTTCGTCATCGGTGGCATGACCGGCGTACTGATGGCCATCCCGCCGGCTGACTTCGTGCTCCACAACAGCCTTTTCCTCATCGCTCACTTCCACAACGTCATCATCGGCGGCGTAATCTTCGGCGCGATGGCCGGATACACCTACTGGTTCCCCAAGGCCTTTGGGTTCAGGCTGCATGAGGGATTGGGTAAGGCCGTTTTCTGGTGCTGGTTCGTCGGATTCTATCTCGCCTTCATGCCTCTGTACGTGCTCGGTTTAATGGGCGCCACTCGACGCATGCAGCACTACGCCGACCCCACGTGGCAACCGCTGATGCAAGTGGCATTGGGTGGTGCCGTGATTATCTTCATTGGGATACTCCTGACCATCGTGCAACTCATCGTCAGCATTCGCACCCGCGAGCAGCGGCGCGATCTCACCGGAGACCCCTGGAACGGTCGCACGCTCGAATGGTCGATCTCCTCGCCGCCACCGGCCTGGAATTTCGCGTTGTTGCCGACGGTCGGCGGTACCGATACCTTCTGGAACGCGAAACGCCAGCGCCGGGCGCCGGGCGCTGAACCCCGGCTCATCTCGCTTGTGGTTCCCAAACACACTCCGCTCGGCTTCTTTATCGCATTCTTCATGGTGATTTTGGGGTTCTCATTGATTTGGCATATCTGGTGGCTCGCGATTATTGGACTGCTCGGCACGATCACAGTCAGCGTGCGTCATGCGTGGCGCACCGAGCTTGAAGATATCGTCCCGCTTGCAACGATTTCGGAACACGAACGGGCGCGTGAAGCGCAGGTGACCGGCGCATGAGCACGGTCATCGATGTTGCCTCGGAGGATAACCCCGCCGGCGTTCCGCTTTCGGAACGAGGTCCGGCGGCCGTGCAGGTAGTCGCCGGATTCGGCTTCTGGCTGTTCTTGCTCAGCGACATCATCATTTTCTCGGCGTTGTTCGCCGCCTACGCGGTGCTGAGCGGCGAGACCAATGGTGGACCGTCGCCCGTCGACCTATTCGACAAGCGGCACGTGCTCATTGAAACGAGCTGCCTGCTCGCCTCGAGCTTCACGTGCGGCATGATGATGATCGCCATGGACCGGCGCGCGGCAGCACTCACCTATTTCTGGGCACTCGTCACCGCCGCATTGGGTGTTTTGTTCTTGCGGCTGGAGGTCGCGGAGTTTGCCAGCATGGTGCATCACGGCGCGGGACCCACGCGAAGCGCGTTTCTCTCGTCCTTCTTTACCTTGGTCGGAACGCACGGCGCCCACGTAACAGTCGGCATCGCCTGGTTGCTCCTCATGATGGGCCAAATCGCAACGCTGGGTTTCCGGCCAATGGTTGCGCGGCGGATGCTCTGCTTTAGTCTTTTCTGGCACGCACTCGATATCGTCTGGATTGGTGTCTTCACGGTGGTCTATTTAGGGGCACACGCATGAATGCGCAGTTAGAGCGAGCTGAGAGCGACCGGGCACCCGGCTCTTACCAAAGCAGCGGCGATCGTTTCAAAAGCTACGCGATTGGTCTCGCGCTGGCGGTCGTGCTCACGGCGGCCTCTTTTGCCGCTTCGCCCTCCAATCTTGTATGGGGCCCGAGCATTCCGGTGCTCCTGGCGGTCCTTGCAATCGCGCAGATGGGTGTGCACCTGGTGTTCTTCTTACATATAAGCTCGGCGCCTGATTCGACCAACAACGTACTGTCGCTCGCTTTTGGCATATTCGTGGTAGGACTCGTCATCTTTGGATCGATGATCATCATGGCGAATCTCAACCACAACATGATGCCGATTGATCAGCTCATGGATATCCACAAGCAACGATAGAAACAGCTGGTAATGCGGTGCCTGGCGGCGCCAGCGAATCGACCAATTGACCCGACGCAGGTCGTGGGCACTATGGTTCAAAGTAGTGGGTGCCAGTGAGTACGGTGAATGCACGGCGACTCAGCAATCTTGTTTGCGATCAGTGAGAGCTGCTCCTCTGTCATCCCGCAGACATCAACTTCGATATGAAGCAGGTCGTCGGTACCAAATTCCGCGCTGATGCGCCGGGGAGCAATATTGAGGTTTTGAAAGCGCTGGATTACAGCGCCTAGGGCCGCTGGGTCAGCGTCGGCAACCACTCGAAGTCGAAGTAGGGAGAAGGACTCGTCGGGATACATGGAGGGGACTCCGCATAGCTTTTACCGTATGTGCGTTCAAGCCCCGGCTTTCAGTGAAAGCCGGGCCGGTAATAGCGATGATGGAGATGGTGCTTACGTCCATGGGCGGGGCTATTATACTTAACGACGAGCTAGACGGCGACATGAAATTATCCGTGTGAGGTGATCGGTTGTGAAACGGAGACCTCGCGTGTTTGTTCGACGAGGCGTGCAATTTCGTGGAGGTCACCGAGCACGGACACGCTTGTTGGCCAGCGACCCGCGCCTTGGGCGCGCAACCGGATAATTTCGCCGCTGTCGAGTTCGATCTCCAGTCGATTCTCGGGCCCATAGGCTTCGCCCAAGAAGCTTCCCGGCGGTGGGCGTTCGGGGCTTACCGAGACCGTTATATGGGGCGACCCATGTTCCGGTGAGCGCGAGCGTCGCGCGCGCGCGATTACCTTATACCCGATCGGGTTATCGCTGATCGCATCGATCCCTTGAGTGCAAATGTGTTCCGGGCGGATCCACTCGCTAAAGCTTGCCTCGATAAGCAGCGCGAGCTTGTCCGCGGAATCCCGACCCGAGAGGTCCTGTGTAGGATCAGCTTCGACAAAGCCTCTGGCCTGAGCATGCAATATGGCGGCCTCGCGTGACTCACCACGAGACCAGGCATCGAGCACTACCCCGCAGGTACCATTGATAATTCCACGAATCTCCCGCACGGGCTCTCTCAGCGTTGCAAGAGTTTCGAGCGCCGGCAGAGCACCGCCGACGGCTGCTGAGTACCAGAGCCGTCGCTCACCGCGCGTGTAGGGAGCGAGCGATTCCCCATTCGAGGCCACCGCCGCCTTGTTGGCCGTGACCACGTACTTGCCGGAATTCAAGCTCGCCAGGATCACAGAATAGGCGAAGCTCTGGCCACCGCAGCAAACGACCACGATATCGACGGCAGGATCCAACGCGACGGCGGCGTCGGTCGTCAATCGGTCGATATGGGGGTAGCGCTCTGGTGCTCGCACCACGACGTGCAGAATCTCGAAGGCTTCCGGATAGCGTTTGATGGTTTTATAGACGCCGAAGCCCACGACCCCACAGCCAAAGAGCGCGATGCGCAACGGCCGCGCCGGCGGAGTCGGTGGAGCCCAGGTATCGTTTGTATGGCCGACCCGCGTGCCTGCGGCTTCGTTAGGTCGCCCGACTTCAAAGGCGAGTCCCTGATTTAACGCCTCCTGGAGGGCCTTCTTCTGAATCAGAGGGCCGGAGACCTCCAGGGCTCGTGTCCAGGAAAGCGCGGAAAAACGGTGTGCCGCTGTCGCGCTCGCTGGATCTGCATCGAAAACTCCTCGAACATCCTTGAGCAATCGACACGAGGCGCCGAGCGCCGCGGCGAGAAAGAGAGCCGAGAGATCCGATCCGCCGCGACCGAAGAGACTTGTGCGGCCTTGACCGTCAGCCCCGTAAAATCCGGGAAGTACCAGGATTGGGTATCGTTCGAACAGTCGCTCAAGCGCAATGACGTCTACGCGGGTGGGCTTGCTTTCGAGCAAGGGGCCTTCGGCGATGAGTGCAATCTCCCGCGGATTCACCAGACGCGAGGGAAGTCCGTATCGGTGGAGCGATCCCTGCAGGAGGGCCGCTGTGCGCTCCTCACCAGTCGCGACGTAGGCGGCGACTGCCTCGGGGCACTCATTGCCCACACTGTCCATCACGTCCGCCATGAGTTCATCGGTCACCCCCTCGAACGCGGATACCACGGCGAGGACCCGACAGCCGGAACGCCAACGACGGTAGATCTCATCGACGGCAACGTGTAAATCGCGGGGAGAGCGCAGCACCGAGCTGCCGAATTTTAGGACTTCAACATTAGGCATGGGGCACCTTAAATAAGAGCAAAGGCGCCAATGCAAGCTTGCGGGATCGGCCGACTGAACTGTCGGCCACTTCGTTTTAGCGAATTTATAACGCGCCCGCAAGCAGAACAAATCAGCGCCGCGGAAGCTTATCGATACAATGCATCGACTGTCAACGGCCGCCGTCTTCCATTCGAAACCTCTGCCGATGTGATCGGCCACCTGGTCAGATAAGGCCGGACGATCGCTTTGCTTCGCCGCGCTCAAAACCCGACCCGAAATCCCACCGTGTACTGGCGCAGCATCACGTTGCCGTAAGGGCTGGAGAACGCATAGTGGAAATTGTTTTTCGCGTCATAGGCCGGCCACGTGTCGAACAGATTGGTGATACCGAAGTTGACGGACAGGCTGGAGATTCCCTTCAAGTGAGACTTGTCCACGCTATAAACGCCGGAGATGTTGTGGAAGGTCTGCGAAGGGATTCGTCCGCCCTGTAATTCCTGCAGGTCGGTGTAGTAGGAAGACGGCCCGCCGTCCTCAATATAACTAGGGCTGCCCGGCGTGCCCGGCGGAGGATAAGAGCCGATATAGACAGTCGACCAGTACACGTTCCACTCGCGGTATTCCCAACTCAGCCGGAGATTTGCCTTGAGCTTCGGCTCACCCCCTTCTTCGGCATAGCCGGCATATTCCAAGAGTGGGGAGCCGAGCGTGTATTGACGCAGGTCGTGCTGGATACCCGTCCCGGAGAGCCGCGCGCCGAACGCGCCGTAGTTCGTGCTCTTTTTGTAACCGAGGCTAAGGTCGAATCCGCTGGTCTTGTACTGCGTAGCGTTGAGCAGGCTGACATCGACCGTCGTGATGAGCCCGGTGGTGGGATCGCGGACGACACGACTGGCGAGGGCTGGGTCGTCCACGACCGCCTGAGCAAAGGGCGGCACAATATAATTCGGTTGGATGATGCGGTAATACTCTACATCCGCCCGCAACCCATCCAAGACGCTCTCATGGGGTTCCCAGATCGCGCCGAAATCCCACGTACTGGCTCTCTGCGGCTGCAAATTAGGGTTGCCTGTGCCGACTAAGGTGACGTTGTAGGCCTGTCCGTTCTTCGGATCCACGATGGGTACGTCCGGTTGGGGCTCGGGATCGGAGAGTAACTGAAGGGCCGTGGGCGGAAGGAATGCGGTCGAGTGAGAGGCTCGAATGGCGAGGTCTCGGAGAGGGTTGTACTTGATTCCCAGGGTGTAGCTGCTCGAAGTGTACCTCACCGTGTCGTTGACTCCCTGGGCTCCGGTATAAAAGCAAGAGCTAGCATCCGGGTTTCCACTCGCCTCGCATGGCGTACCGGTCGTGACCGCATAGCGCTCGGTGCGGACGGCCGCCTGCAGTTCGAGACCACGAACGCCCGGGACGGCATTCTTGGCCGTCACCAGTGGAGTCAATGCCTCAGCATAGACGCTGTTGGTATCTTCCCACTGACCGTTGTAGATCGTCCCCCCGTTGTTCGCCGGTACCGCGGGCTGCACCAGGGTGTAGTCGTTGTTGTGAAAGCCTTCCTTGCGATGCTCGAGACCGACAGTCAGGGTGGGATCTCCCCAGGGCAATGACGCAAATGGGCCAGACGCGCGCGCATTGACGTCATCCAGCGTCGCGTCTCCGGTATAGGAGTTGGCTTGCGCATACGGCATCAGTTGCAGCGGGTACTTGATAGTATCCACGAAGGGATTGATCGCCCCGCTGGCGAAGTCGTTGCCCTCCGTTACGTAATCGGTCGTGTAATAGCTTCCGTTATTGATGTTTCGGGACCAGGTGTAATCGATTTCCGAGGACCAGTTTTTCGGCAAATGTGCGATGAGACCGCCCGAGATTCGTTGCGTGATGCTGTCCGCGACTTGGGGCGTCTGAAGGTTTACGGGGAACGTGACGTTAACGTCTTGCTGGAATGGATTGTCCGGCGCGCCAGCCGGAATGAACGCGCTATCGATGAAACTGGGTGTGGCTATAAGCCTCATGTCGTTGCTTAAGGTTGCGAAGTCGGCGTACACGCTGAGAGCGGAGGTCAAGTCACGGTTGACGGTGACCATCAGCGATTTGACCGTCGGCGCGGCTATGAGCGGAGTGCTCTGTCCACCGGTGTCGGTGGCTCCCGCACCTGGAGTAAAATTCCATCGCCCGGCATTCGCCAAGAGGCCCGCCGACAAATTCGATCCCGGAGCCGTACCGGGGGGAACATAGGTCATCGTCGAATTGAGCGGTGTGCCGTTGAGGAGTACCAGATTTTGGGAACCCTGGATATTCGTCGCCGCCGCGCCGGTCGGGCTGAACAGCGTGGCGTACAGACACGAGGCGCAATTGGCCAGGCCCGTCGATATACCCCTTTCATAGAGATTTAGACGATCCCCCAAGGTGAGCGTCTGCTGATCCGAATAATTGGCCGACACCATGATGTGCGTCTTTTCATCGGGCAGCGAAAAGCCATAGCTTCCCCCGACATTGTTCTGATCCACCTGGCCGCTGGTGACGTTGCCGTACGTATAGTGAAACTCGCCGCCCTGAAAGTTCTTCTTCAGGATGATATTGACGACTCCTCCCAGGGCCGAGCCGCCATAAATCGCGCTCGCGCTGGAAGGCAGGACTTCGATACGCTCGATGGCGGCCAGGGGGATGCCATTGATGTCAGGCTGTCCCCCGTTATTGGAGGAACCCCCGTATTGCTGGACACCGGCCATTCGCCGTCCATCCACCAGCACCAAGGTCTCATTGGTTCCGAGCCCGCGCAGATTGATGGAACTGGTGCTTCCAAGTTGCGAATTGCCAGTAGCAGTCGATTGGCTGTTGGTGAGGCCGACGGTATTTTGGGTCAACTGCTGCTTGAGAAAATCCTCAACATTGACCGCGCCCGATTGCTGGATCGTTTGCGCGTCAAAGATCGTGTAGGGTTGCACATCATCTTCGGTGCGCGTGACATCCAGATTCAATATCCTACTGCCCTTGACCAGGATTTCCGCCAAGCCGGCGTTCGCCGACTCCGCAGTGGCCGATTCCTGCGCGTTGGGTGGGCCGGCAATCGATTCGGGTTGACCCGCCCCGATGCTCGTCGTTCCCGTTGAATTTCGCAGGGCAGCTCCCGACGGAGCTGCGACTACCGTGTACGTGGTGCCGTCCTTGGAGGTCGCAACGAGCCCGGTACCCTTCAGTAGGATCGCGAGGGCTTCCTTCACCGAGTGGGATCCCGATACGGCTGAGATTTGCTTTCCACGAACCAATGGTTCCGAGACCAGAATCTGAATCCCTGCCTGCCGGGCGAATTCCGGGATGCCCGTGGTCGCGGATTGAGCCGGGACTGCAAAATCCTTTGCTTGAGCTCGGGCAGGCTGGATGCTCGCCAACGCCAGCAAAATACCCACCAGCGAAATGAACGTGCTGGTTGCCCAGCAACGAGTCTTGCCTGTCATTGTTCCATCCTCTTCGATTGGGACGTCGATTGCGTCCTTCTGAAATGACGATGAACGGGGCGTGACTTTCCGTACTATGCCTGGTTGAAATGATTGGCGCCTGGTTCGGCAGTCCCATTAAGCAACCTAGTCAATAGGTTGGCGCATTCGGCGCAAATATTTTTGATTCGAGGGACGGATCCGCCGGTCTCGTTCATCGTATCGTTACGGCGGGTTCTGTCGGCTTGGGGCGGGGCGGAGGAAATTGGCGCAGTCGCGGAAGGACATCGTAGCGTGGGTCGGCAGTCATGTCTTGCCGCACGAGGCGGCCGTGCGCGCGTGGCTTAGGCGCTGGACCAGCCGCGACCAGGATATCGACGATGTCATTCAGGAGGCGTATTGCCGTCTGGCGGCCATGGATGACGTCACGCACGTGAGCAATGGGCGCGCATACCTGTTTCAGACAACCCGCAATATCGTGCTGGAGCAAGTGCGGCGCTCAAAGATCGTGCGTATCGACAACGTGACGGATATGGGGTCCTTAAGCATCCTAGATGAAGCGCCCCCGCTGGATAGAGTGGTGGCCGGAGCACGCGAGTTGCAGCGGGTCGAGCAGCTGATCGAGAAGTTGCCGCTGAGGTGCCGACAAATATTCGTGCTGCGACGCATCCACGGCGTTTCGCAGCGAGAGATCGCCCAGATGCTCGGCATCACGCAAGCCGCAGTGGAAAAGCAGGCGACGCGCGGATTGCGATTGATCATGAAGGGATTGGAACGCGATGACAAGTTGGAGACTTCAGAAGGAGAATCTGGTGACTACCCGAGAGAGCGCACGCGAGATCGCTGATCAGGCGGCCGAGTGGGCAACACGGATCGACAGCGGGTCGATTGACCGTGCCACGGACTTCGGCTTGCGTCGCTGGCTCGATGAAGACCCTCGTCGCCAAGGCGCGCTCTTGCGCGCGGAAGCGGCTTTGAGCTTCGTCGATCGGGGACGTGCGCTCGCGGGCGTAATACCGAAACCCGAGCCGCGACCGGTCTGGGTTCGACGCAAATTGATGTTCGCCGGCGCGGCCCTCGCGGCCAGCCTCATCGGCGTCGCGATTCTGGTGACCGCTCCCAATCGCTACGACACCGCCCTGGGTGAAATCCGGCGAGTACCCCTATCGGACGGCTCCATGATAGCCATCAATTCACAGAGCGCAGTCGAGGTGTCCATGCATCGGAATGCGCGCGAAGTCGCCCTGACCCGCGGTGAGGCATGGTTCAAGGTGGCACACGATAAGACGCGCCCGTTCATTGTCAGCGCGGGTCGCATCCGCGTGCGCGCCGTAGGAACGGCGTTCTCGGTGCGCCGGCACGATGATGGTGCCGACGTACAGGTGACGGAGGGCTTGGTCGAGACCTGGACGGTCGGGGAGGAGGAGCGGCGGATACAGGTCGCCGCCGGCTCGAAGGCTTATGTCGCCGCTTACGAGCCGCCCAAGATCGTGCAAGCGTCCGCGGATGTCGAGCGCTCGCTCGCCTGGCGCGAGGGCCAGATCGTTCTCGAAGGCGAAACCCTCGACGAAGCAGTGGCACAGTTCAATCGCTACAACGCCAGAAAGCTCGTGATCTCGGACCCCGGACTCGCCGCCGAGAAACTGGTCGGGCAGTTCAGCGCGACGGACCCGCAGACATTCGCCGGCGCGGTTGCAACGACCCTCGGCGCCAAGGTCGAGGAGGAAGGCGACACGATCCGGTTGTCTCGGCGAAGTCCGCAATAATTCCAAGTGGGGAATCGGACGGAAAGTCGCATGCCGTTCATCTGTCATCATCAGGCGGCTGCTTGAACGAGAACTGATGTGTCGACAATGAAAGTACCACCGGAGCGATTACGATGAAGGTGATGAGGAAGGCTGTTGCATTGCTGTTCTTGGTGGTGGCCGTGCCTCTTTGCGTTATCGCCTCACCTGAGCACGTGCCGGCGCCGGCCGCGCAAGCTGCCCTGGAGCGCGCCAAAGCGCTGGACACGCAGAAGCAACCGGCTGAGGCACTGGCAGCCTTCTTCCAGGCGATCGAGGCCGATCCGGATTTCCTCGAGGCCCACGAGCAACTCGAGAAATTCAGGAGTCATTGGCGCAGCGCAGGCTATAACCAGAAAGATCCAACACTAAAATCGCTGACGGATGGCATGAAGAGCACCATCGACACAAAATACAAGGAGTGGGAACGGCGATTCCCCAATTCTGTGGGCATTCTGTACGGCATGGGCGTGCATTTGGACGGCCGGGAAGATCCCGGTGCGAGACCCTACCTGCTCATGGCTGCGGCACTCGATCCGAACAATGCGAAAATCTATTCGATGCTCAGCGTCGATGCGCAGCGCTGGGGCGACCAGAAGGCCTCCCTGGAATACATTCACAAGGCATCGCTGCTCGAGCCGCAGAATCCCGACTACACGTTCTACTATGCCAGCGCCCTGAACTCGGCGGACCCATCCGTGGGGCAAGCGGCCATGCTTGATGTCGCCAAGCGTTTTCCCACCAGCGCGCGTGGCGCGCAGGCGCTCTATTGGCTGGGAGTCAAGGCGCCGGATGATGCCAAGCGCATTGCGATCCTCGAGCAACTGCGCCGGCAGTTCCCCACGGAAAAGTTCAGCTGGTCCGCCAACGGAATGTCTGATTTGTTCGATGCCTACTTGCGTGTGGATCCGGCGAAGGCGCTAAAGCTCGCGCAGGAGATGCAGATCGATAAGGGATTAGAGAAGGAATCCAAGGAGTGGGTGGCTCGAGTCGAGTTGGCGCAGACCTATATTCAGGTCAACCAGAAAGTGGCCGCCGGTAAAGCCGAGGACGCGATGGCGTTGCTGGATAAATTGAGCGCCAACCGCGATTCCTCAAACGCCGCGATGCTGGTGCGCCTGAAGGCACAGGTGATGGTCAAGGCGGGACAATCGCAGGGAGCCTACGCCAGTCTCCTCAAGCAGCAAGCCCGTTGGCCGGAGGATGCGACGCGGGCGGCACTGGAGATCACCGGCAAGCAGCTGAACAAAACGGCCGACCAGGTTCGCGCGGACTTCAAGGGGGCTCTCGACGCCAATGCCAAGTTGGCTCCGCCGTTCAATCTGCACCAATACGGCTCGGCCGGTACCGTGTCGCTGGCAAAGCTACGCGGCAAGGTGGTGCTTCTCACGTTCTGGTTCCCGGGATGCGGTCCGTGCCGTGCTGAATTTCCGCACTTCGAAGCGGTGATGCAACAGTTCCGCCAAAAGGACGTCGTCTATCTGGGCATCAACGTCCTGCGCGATCAGGACGAGTACGTGCTGCCTTTCATGGCGAAAACGCAGTACAGCTTTTTGCCGCTGAAGAGCACCCCCGACGCGAATATCGGCGGCAAAGAGGCTGCAGACTACAAGGTCCGCGGAGAGCCGACGAATTTCGTGATCGATCCTAAGGGTCGAATTGTGTACAGGGACTTTACGATCGAAGACGCTGACGGCGAGTCCGTTGTAAAGCACATGATCGAGTCAGTGCGAAATTCCAGCCGCGGAGCAGGGGTCTGAGCGCGGTGCGGAACGCGCAAGGCAATTAGAACATCATGACGTTATTTCGGATTGTACGAGCTGTTAGCGCGGCGCTTTTAGTGTTGGGATCGTTCGCCGCCCGGGCACATGTGCAGGCCTCGCTAGTCGCGGCTGACAAATCTGTTCAACCTGGCCATCCACTCACGGTCGCCCTGCGCCTCGATCAGCAGCCCACCTGGCATACCTACTGGATTAGTGCGGGCACAGGCTACCCGACCAAGCTGCAGTGGGACCTGCCGACGGGTTGGACGGCGGGAGTTATTCAATGGCCCACGCCCGTCATGATCAAGAACGAGCAGGGCGATGTCACGGGAAACGGCTACACCGGTGTGGTTTACCTGCCGGTCACTTTAATGCCGCCGACGAATGCAAAGGCCGAGGGGGCGGTGACCGTAAAGGCGCTCGCCAAATGGTTGATGTGCGCGGACGTGTGCATCCCCGGCCAGGCCAACTTGACGCTGACCCTGCCGATTACTTCGCAGCCCCCAGAACCGGATACCACAGTAAGAGCGGATCTGGCGAAGATGCCTATGCCGGCGGCGGCGCCGGCTGACTGGAAGCTCGAAGCCAACCGCTCAGGAAACCAAGTGTTCTTGCGTGTTTCGGGCGGCGCCGTGATGAAATCCCCGCACTTCTTCAGCGAAGATGCCTTCATACAGTACGATGCGGCGCAGAATGTCGCAGCCGCCTCGGATTCGCTTGGGTTGACTCTGGCCGTCTCCGACGACGCCGATGCGTCGACACAGAACGTACGGGGCGTGCTGGCCTATACGGATTCTACCGGGGCCTATAACGGCGTGGTCGTGAACGCCCCATTCTCAGTCGCGGGCGCCGCTGCTGCCGGAGTTCAGGCGCCGGGATCGGTGGCTTCCTCACCGAGTTCCGCGAGCACACGGGTTGCTACATCCGATGGCGGCACAATGGGTCTTGGGCTCACGCTGTTATTCGCGATCGTCGGTGGCCTCATCCTCAACCTCATGCCCTGTGTGTTCCCGGTACTCGGCATTAAGATCGTAGGATTCGTGAACCAGACGGGTAACGAGCGCCGCAAAGTGACGATGCACGGCCTCGTATTCACTCTCGGCGTGTTGCTGTCGTTCTGGGCCCTGGCAGGTGTTCTTGCGACGCTACGGGCCGGTGGCGAGCAGCTTGGCTGGGGCTTTCAGCTTCAGTCCCCGGTATTCGTGTTTGGCCTCACGGTGGTCATGCTCGTCTTCGCGCTGAGCTTGAGCGGGGTATTCGAGTTCGGCGTGAGCGCAACGGGCGTGGGTTCGTCGCTCCAAATGGGCACAGGTTACGGCGGCTCCCTCTTCGCCGGCGTGTTGGCGACGGTGGTGGCGACTCCCTGCAGCGCGCCATTTCTGGCGCCGGCATTGGGGGCTGCGCTCGTCCTGCCGACGCTGCAGTCTTTCCTGGTATTCACGGCGATCGGTCTCGGTTTGTCGGCGCCGTACTTGCTGTTGTCGATTTTCCCGCAAGCCGTCAAGGCGTTGCCGCGGCCCGGCCGCTGGATGGAAACTTTCAAGCAGGTCATGGCCTTTCCGCTTTATGCCACCGTGGCCTATCTGATTTGGGTGCTGGCGGGCCAAGTAAGCGAGAACGGCTTGCTGATGGCGCTTCTCGGGCTAACGACGATTTCCATGGGGGTATGGCTTTACGGCCGCTACCACCGGCCGGGCACCGGCGTCCTGGGTGTCCGTCTGGGCTTCGTTGGGGGCCTGGCGTTGCTGTTTATTGGACTCAATCTCGGTTGGCCGCGGGCCGCGGCACCCACCGACATTGTCTGGGAGCCCTGGAGCGCTGAACGCGTCGCACAACTGCGAGAGGCGGGCCGGCCGATTTACACAGATTTCACCGCGCGCTGGTGCGCCACCTGCCAGGCCAATAAGAAAGTGGTATTCGCATCGGACGCGGTCAAGCGCTACTTTCGCGACCACAAGGTCGCGACGCTCAAGGCCGACTGGACCAACGCGGATCCTCTGATAACCGCCGAGCTCGCCAAATGGCACCGAAGCGCGGTCCCCTTCAACCTGGTTTATCTCCCGGCGAACGCAGAGCCCAAGGCATTGCCCGAGCTGCTGACCCCTGGAATCGTACTCGAGGCCTTCGATGCCTCATGAGTGCGACTGACTGAACTCGAATTGTCCATCCCCGAAGAACCACAAGGAATTCCCATGCAGCGGGTTTTTTCACGCCGTCCGTTCTATCTGTTTCTCGTGCGCTGTGCCGCTGTAATTCCCGGCGCACTGTTCTCTGGTCACGCTCTTGCCGCACCCGTCGAGGCCCCGGGCTTCTCCTACGTCAAGTCCCTCGGTGGGATTGACGAGTACCGCCTCGACTCGAATGGCCTGCAGGTGCTCTTGATGCCCGATCACTCCGCCCCCGTGGTCACCTTCAACGTCACCTACCGTGTAGGCTCACGAAACGAGGTGACCGGCTCGACAGGCTCCACGCATTTACTGGAACACCTCATGTTCAAGGGCAGTGAGCGCTACAACGATCCGGCGGGAAACAGTGTCAAACAGTATCTGGAGCGCGTCGGCGGCGAATACAACGCGACCACGTCTCTGGACCGTACCAACTACTACGCAACGGTGGGACGCGATGCGCTGGACGGTTATGTGGCTATCGAAGCTGACCGGATGCGCAATCTGTGGCTGCGCGAGAGCGATCGACAGTCGGAGATGACTGTCGTGCGTAACGAGTTCGAGCGCGGCAAGAATGACCCGCGCAACCTATTGCATGAGGAGATCAGTGCGGCCGCCTATGTGGCGCTGCCCTATCACCATCCGACCATCGGCTGGCGCAGCGATATCGAGCATGTCCCGATCGAGAAGTTGCGCGACTTCTACAACACCTTTTATTGGCCCGACAACGCGACCGTCACCGTCGTGGGAGACATTGTGCCGAAGTCGATGCTTGCCATGATCCGCAAGTATTACGGTGTCTACACAAAAGCGCCGCATCCCATTCCGGTTGTCTATACGGAAGAGCCGGAGCAGACAGGCCCCCGTCGAGTGATCGTAAAGAAACCGGGAGAACTGGGCTCGGTTGCCATCGCCCACAAGATTCCCAACGGACTCAATCCCGATCAGCCCGCCATCGCAGTGATGGACTCGATTCTGAGCGGCGGTAAGGATTCCCGGCTGTACCGCACGCTGGTTGATAAAGGGTTGGCACTGACCGCGAGCGCGTACGGCGGGACATATCATGACATGAGCCTGCACTTCATGAGCGCGAATCTGGCTCCGGGTACGACCCAGAGCCAAGCGGAAAAAGCCCTTCTCGAGCAGATCGAGCTGATCAAGACTCAGGGTGTCACCGCCGAAGAGGTGGCACAGGCCCGTCAGCAGTACCAAGCGGACCGGGCGTACCGGCTCGACGGCACGGATTCGGTTGTCGACGAATTGAACGAGTGGATTGCCACGGGTGACTGGACGCAGTTCGTGCGCTTTTCAGATGCGGTGGAGAAGGTGACACCCGCGGATGTCCAACGCGTGGCGAAAGCCTATCTCAACGAAGACCAGAGCACTACCGGCTGGTTCGTGCCGGTAGCGAGAGTAAAGTCGGAGTCAATGAAATGAAAAGACTAATAGTTGCTGCATCCATAGCCCTTTTGACCCCCGCCCTTGCTTCGGCAGGAATGGCCGAGCACGTCAATCGCAAGAAGATCGACGGCATCGACGTCATCGGATATCCGACGGCGATTAAGGAGGTAGTGACCATTGTGGGGGCGCTTCCCGCGGGGGATGCTCTTGCTGCGGCCGATCACGACAACGTGGCGGTGGCGACGTTGACCGCCATGATGCTCGATCGGGGAACCACAAAGCAGGATAAGTTCGCCATTGCGAGGAAACTGGAGGGCGTGGGTGCGTCGTTACGATTCAATGTGCAGGGCCAATCTCTGCAAATACAGGCGCGATGCTTGAAGCAGGACTTGCCCGTCGTCATCGACCTGATCGCGGAACAATTGCGCACGCCCGCGTTTTCGCAAAGCGAGTTCGAGAAGGCTCGTCAGCAATTTATCGGTCAGATGAAGAACGCGATGGATAATGTGCAGGAACGCTCCGCTGAGGCGTTTAAACGCGCCGTATTCCCTTCGGGACACCCCAATCACGAGCCAGCGATCGATGAATATCTGAGCGCTGCCCAAACCCTCACCTTGGATGAAGTGAGGGTTTTTTACCGCAAGTACTACGGCCCCGACCATATGACTCTGGTGCTGGTGGGTGATGTAAACATGCAGCGGATTCAAGATACCGTCGCCGGCGCCTTCAGGGGCTGGAAGGGCGGAGTCGACTACCTGCGGAACGCAAAACCCGCCAACCTGACCGAGCCGCAGGACCACCATATTGCAGTCGAGATGCCCGGCAAGACCAGCACCATCCTCGCGATTGGCCAAAGTACCGGCTTGCGCTACAAAGATCCGGATACTTTGGCGCTGATGGTGGGCACTGCCGTCCTAGGCAGTGGATTTACAGGCCGTCTCATGCACACGGTCCGCGACAACGATGGCCTGACCTATCACATCGGAGCCGAAATGAGTGATAACACCTTCACCGACGGGAGCTGGCAGATCACGGGGAGCTTTGCGCCCGAGTTGCTCGATCGCGGAACGGCATCCGCACAGCGTGTGCTGGAGCATTGGTGGGCCGACGGCATAACCGACGAAGAGCTGGCGGCGCGAAAGACGAATCTGACTGGACGATATCAGATAGGGCTTGCCAATACGTCTGGAATTGCTCGAACTTTGCTGTCCACGGTCCTGAGGGGTCGCGATGTGACTTGGCTCGACCAGTATCCGAAGGCCGTCGATGCCGTCACCCTTCTGCAGGTGAACACCGCGATAAAGCAGCACCTCAATCCGGAAGAAATGATTGTGGTGAAAACAGGAACTCTGCCGAAGTCATGAGCATCGTCTCGCTCCCTCGGCCTGTCCATCGAATACAAGACGGAGTATCTTCATGGCTCTCTTCCGAAGGTTATTTCTCGGCCACCCTGCGTCGGTCGGTGAATCGTATATTGAGCACTTGATCACCGCATCGGGTTTCGGTACGAAAATGATCCTCGCCGGCGTGGCCTGCGTCATTCATGGTTTCCTGCCCGCCATATTCAGGAATCGAGGAAGTGATGCAATTTGCGTACTTCACGAGCGGATGGTCTTGAGCCGTATCAGGACTCCCCGCAAGCCGATGGTTTCGTGACCACAGTGCCTCGACATCACCCGACCGTGCTTCTGTACTGCAGTTCTTATCTTCGCGCCATCGCTGATCGCCTCTCTCCCCACCGCGGCGCAGGACGATATCCGTTCGACCGTCGATCAAAAACCACGGCAGACCAGCTCAAAGCCGCTCCGCGACATTGAAGATCACGCCCGACCGGCCGCAATTCGAGATCTCGCGGAGAAAATCCAACTATTGCCTGCCTCCGGAAATAAATTGCGTCTCGCCCTAGGGCTCGCAAGTAAGTCCACCGAAGGAGACTTTGGCCGCCCCGCCGTCCAAGCCGCCGCCACCACTCTCGCAGGGGCCCTCCGCGAGAAACCCATTCCCTGGACCGCATTGAGCGAATCCGGCGACGACAAATTCAGCGAGGCTCTGTTACCGGCGTACGGCTACAACGAACTCGCCCAGCTCGAGCATTATGAACACGTCACCGTGTCACTCAAAGGCGATCCGCATTGTCGGGCCGCAATAGGCGCATTGAACGCCATGGACGTCAAGCGTGCCCACCTCGATTTCGAGCTCAAAGATCGGACCGGCAAGACGTGGAGACTGTCCGACCTGCGCGGCCATGTGGTAATCGTCAATTTTTGGGCCACATGGTGCCCCCCGTGCCGCAAAGAAATCCCCGACTTGGAAAACCTCTACCGGCGGTTTGCCGGTCAGGGGCTCGTCGTACTCGGTATTTCTGACGAGGAAGCACCCAAGATAGACGATTTCCTGAAAATACACCCGATCGCCTATCCCGTGCTGCTCGATTCAGACCGAGTCGTCAACAGATTGTTCTCGATCCACGGCATCCCGAAGAGTTTCGTTTACGACCGATCGGGGAAATTGGTGGCGCAAGCGATTCGGGTTTCCGACGCGCGCGGCTGGTGGCGATGGTGTCGCGAAGGATCTGCCCGCAGGACCAAAGCCTTAAAAGGGTTTAAAAGCGCCTCCAGGAGACGCGGGTGGACGAAGTAACTCGTTGATATACATGATAATGTGTCTGTAGCGGTCTCCCCGCGTACGGGGTAGTATTTGGGTACTTTTGGGTACAGGGGACACCGCCATGACCGTCATTACCAGCAAAACCGCCCGGGCCAAACTCACTCCACGACGTGCCCCCTACTGGACGCAGCTGGGTCGTGGTGCGTACCTCGGCTTCCGCCGCTCGGCGTCAGGTGCAGGTACCTGGCATGCACGTTACCGGGATCGCAATGGCGATCAGCATTATCAATCACTCGGTGAAGTCGAAGAGTTCGCCGACGCCAAGGCGAGGGCCGAACGTTGGTTGGCCCAAGCGAGTCACGGCGCAAGGCGTGCGCCCTCTCGAGGTACGGTTCGCAGCGCCTTGACCGCCTACATTCTGCACCTACGGTCCATCGGCCGACGTAAGGCCGCCCGAGATGCCGGTAAACGATTCCACCTGACGGTCCCGAAGTCCGATCCCTTTGGCGTGATGCGACTGGAGGAAGTCACCAAGGAAGACGTAGAGGCCTGGCGTGATCGGTTGCGCAAGGGTCGATTGCCACGCACAGTCAACCGGAATGTACGCAACGTCGTAGCAGGGTTGAATCTCGCCGTCACCGAACGTGGCCACATCGGCAACCGCGAAGCGTGGAAGCTGGTACACCTGGTCGATGAAGGGGAGGAAAACGTCGCGGTGTTCCTGACTACCGACCAGCGTGACCGAATTATCGCCGCCGCCACAAAACCCCTGGCGAATCTCTTGACCGGCTACACGCATACGGGGGCCAGGCCCAGTGAGCTAGCCAAGGCTACCGTGGGGGACTTTGATCCGAAGGGTGGCACAGTGACTCTCCGGCATCACAAGGGTCGTGGTGGGAAATTGCGTGCCCGCGCCGTAATGCTCTCTGATGCCGGTGCCGCATTCTTCAAAACCCAAGCTCGTGGCAAACTGCCGCAAGCACCATTGATCTCCAACGATGTTGGCGGCCACTGGACGGACCAGCAATGGTGTGCGGGTATTGAACGCACCATTAAGGCGGTAAACGACAAGGCCAAGAAACCGGCGCAGCGCATTCCCAAGGGCGCCAGTGCGTACAGCTTTCGGCACACCCGAATTTCCGAACTGCTGCAGATATACGGTGTGGACCCTCTGACGGTCGCCCAGCAGACCGGCACGGGGCTGAACATGATCGAGAAGTACTATTTCAAATTCATCAGTTCAAGCATGCGCGACAAGCTGAACGCTGTGAAGAGCGCGTAAGCTGCCGCGCGTCAGCAACCAGGTGAAGATCAGTCGCCGTTCGTGTCTTGCCGTAGGCCAACTAGGCGGGAGCGCCGCCCGACTATCAGCCAGTACGGCAGTAAACAGCAAAGCAGATATGGAGGACCGTAAAGCAGGCCTGCAATAGGTTTGTAACTATCGAGGATCCAGTCACCGAGCCAACACGGATTGTCAATCGCGGTCTCGCCATTTACGACCGAGACACTTCCGTGATCTGGTGGATGGGCGAAACATGCGATCTGTTTCATGTGATCTTCATCAACGGCGACGTGCTGAATAAATACTGAAGCGTTAGCGAAAATCCAGCCTACGGCTGTCGCCGATGCGATGACGAACCACCACGGCACATTGGAACGGACACGGGCCACGAGCAACAGCGGCACTGCCAGCACGAAGAACGCGACGCATGCGAACTGAAGGGCCGGATATAGGTACACCGATTATCTCCCGAATGAGCTACCGCGCGGCCGATCAAGCGGCGGTGCGCGACTTATCCTTTGCGCCTCCACATGGTGGCGAACAACACAAGTGCAATTCCTAGCGTCAACAAAGCAGCGCCTAATATGCGAAAGTACGGTGGTGCAGGCATCCAGGGCAAAATTGTTAGAGATAGTTTTGGGTTCGCGATCAGCTGATCTATTGTGCGGCGCACCGTCATGAA
>Ga0209274_10000155_pt1 | contig 55086 bp, 40 predicted proteins | sample HubBroMetageREF1_FD_188343 | JGI IMG/M metagenome (GOLD analysis project Ga0209274, IMG submission 188343) | Reference soil microbial communities from the Hubbard Brook experimental Forest, New Hampshire, USA - Hubbard Brook CCASE Soil... | ecosystem: Environmental > Terrestrial > Soil >...
CTCCCCAATCAAAAACGCCTGATACCCCGCCGCCCGCAGCCGCGCAATATCTTCACTCGACCGAATCCCGCTCTCCGCCACCTTCACCACATTCTTCGGAAGCCGCGCCGCCAGCCGGAACGCCGTCTCCGCATCCACTTTAAAAGTCCTCAGATCGCGCGTGTTCACCCCAATCAGATCGCATCCCGCATCCAACGCCCGCTGCAACTCTGGCTCATCATGCACTTCGCACAAAACGTCCAAGCCGTTCAAGCGCGCACCCACTGCCAGCCGATTCAGCTCTGCGTTCGTCAAGGCCGTCACAATCAGCAGCACCGCATCCGCCGAATTCGCCCGTGCCTCCAGCAACTGAAATTCATCGACGATAAAATCCTTGCGCAAGCACGGAACCTTCACCGCCGCAGAAGCCATCCGCAGATTCTCCAGCGATCCCTGAAAAAACTCTTCATCCGTCAGCACCGAAAGCGCTGCAGCCCCCGCCGCTTCCAACTCCCGAGCCAACTCCTCCGCACAAAACTCCGCCCGGATCAATCCCTTCGACGGCGACGCCTTCTTCAGCTCCGCAATCACCGCCACGCCGGCCCTGCTCTTCTCCTCCAATGCCCGCCGAAACCCGCGCGGCACATGCTGTTCCGCCCGCCGCTCCAATTCCCGCAAATCGGCAGTTCGCTTAGCCGCAGCAACCTTCCCGCGAGTAGCGCCGACGATCTGATCAAGAGAAACAGGCATAGCGAGTGCCTGAATTATACGGGAATGGATGATCCGCGAGCCGCAACCGGAATCACTGGCAAATGCTCTCGATCTCCTTATAAGGTTTCTCAGCGTGTTCCGGATACTTGATCTGCTTCACCTGCATCCACTGGTCCAGCAAAGTCCCGGCATCCTTCAGCCCCACATCCGGATCGCCGTCATAAGCCGCATCGCTCTCCGCTTCCTGCAGCGTCACCAGCTTGAATCCCTTTTTCTTCAGCAGATCCAGCGCGTCGGGAAGAATCGTGCTGCTGAACGCTCCCAGGTGCATGAGCAGCACGTAATTGATCTCGTGCCCGTAAATCAGTTTCGCCTGCTCCCGCCCCAGATCAAGAAATTCGGAAGCCGTGTTCAAATAGCTAGTGCGCAGCCATGCAATCGATTTCGCATCGCCCTTCGCCGCGCATCGTGCATAAGCGGTATTCCACAAGTAGTCTTCCCAGTCGAGCGTCACCTGCGCAATCCTGTATCCATGCGCCTTCAAATAAGCCCGCACCGCGCGCCGTTTCTCCACCGTGTCGCCCTCGCGCAGATACGGATAGCGCAACCAGTGCCAGTCATCCCTCGCGTCTTCCTTGGGTGACCCCAGCTTCAGCGACCCCACCTTCGACGACCCCAGCTTCAGCAACTCCAGCACCGGTTCGTTCTCCTCAATCTCCCGCTCGAAAGCCTCGGCGGTGTTCTGCTCCAGATCCATGTGCGAATAAGTATGATTGCCCACCGGTTCCGCCGCCGCCCACAACTCCAGGGCCTCAGCGCCATCCGCGTTCCCTTCCAACTTCTTCGCATTGACGAACCCATACACCGCAGGCACATGCCGCTTCTTCAGAATCGCCAGCACATTCTTCGCAGTCTCCGCCCGCGTAACTCCCGGCGGCAGCGCTCCATTCAGCGGCAGGTCATCCATCGTAATGGCCAGCTTCTGCGCGGAGCATATCCCCGCCAGTCCGAGAGAAAGCACGAGCGCCAGGACACTCCGGCAAATCAGCCGAACCAGATTTTTCATGAGAAGAGTTTACTTCACCGGTGGCCCAGTTATCCCGTGCGCCTAGGAGACACGGTCCGAGCAAGGGAACAGCTTCGCCAAAAGCCTAGCGACAGAGGAATACGTTTTGGTGCCATCGAAGGGACTCGAACCCCCACACCGTTGCCGGTACATGGACCTGAACCATGCGCGTCTGCCAATTCCGCCACGATGGCAATCTGAATTGCAATGCAGCGGCGGCCCCAAGGCCGCCGTGTCAGGAAGACCAACTCTTCTATTTTACAGCCGTGTCACAGCCTGTCAAACCAATGGCTCTTCCTCTGTGTAACCCTGTGTCCTCTGTGTTAAAGGTTTTGAGTGCCATCGACTCGCAGGAGCCCGAAGCCCGCCCTACCCCAGCTTCGCCGTCATAGAAATCTTCGCATTCAACACCTTCGATACCGGACAGCCCTTCTCCGCCGCCTCGGCATACTTCTGAAACGCCGCCGCGTCCGCTCCCGGAACCTTGCCCACAACATCGAGGTGGCTCGCGGTAATGGTCCAGCCCGAGTCCAGCTTCTCCATGGTCAGGGTCACGTTCGTACTGATGCTCTCCGGCGTCAGATTCGCCCCGCCGAGTTGTGCCGAAAGCGCCATCGAGAAACACGCCGCGTGAGCCGCGGCAATCAGTTCCTCAGGATTCGTCCCCGGCCCGTTTTCAAACCTCGAAGTAAACGAATACTGCGTGTCTTTCAGCACTCCACCCGGCGCCGAAATGGTTCCCTTCCCATCTTTCAGTCCGCCCTTCCACACCGCGCTCGCCTTGCGTTCCATCGCGTTCTCCTATCACAACCAACAGAATTAAGTCCCTCGACATTGTAGTGGACTCACCGCTGAGGAAAACCGTCAGCTCAATAAAAATCCGAGCAGCTTAAATAGAATCCGCACCGCGCACAGCTCAACTTGCACCGGCTTTCCTTCAATTCCGCCGAACAGTTGGGGCAAAACCGCTCCGGATGCCCCGCCCCTGGCGGCATTCCAGCCGCTTCCATCCCCATCGCTCCCTCACGCCCGCCGTCAGCCGGCTTCTCTCCGTTCGCCTTCACCCCGGCAACATACCCCCAAGCCCGCCTCCGTGCAAGTGGAGAACCGTCTTCCTCCGCCTCTGGCCTCTGAACCGACGCCCGAAATTTTTTCTCAACCTCTTTTGTAAATCTTCGTCCTTCCACAGACCTTTTTGCGCTAGAATGCCTCTGCGATTGAAGAGCACGATTCATCTGGCCGTGGATTGCGCTCTTGGCCTTCCCCCAGGAGGTAGTAGATGTATCGGCCTTATTCCAATTCCCTGGCGGACTCTCGTCCGTTCCTGGACGTTCAGTCCCTCATCCAGAATCTCGCTCAGGACTTCGTCACCTCCTTCAACACCGGCAACTACGACCAGGTGGCAGCGCTTTTCGCGCAGGATGGCGCATTCATGGCCCCGCACCACGACCCCGCCTACGGTCCTAAGGCCGTAGAGCGCCTGCTCCGCCAGTTCGGCGAAGCAGGCTACGAAGACCTGCGCCTTGAAACCGTTCGCGTCGAAGCCTCCGGCGACATGGCCATGGAAATCGGTCGCTACACCGTCGCCATCCGCCAGCCCGATGGCACCATCCTCGCCGACCGCGGCAAGTATCTGAAAGCCTGGCGCCGTCTAGGCGTGTGGCTAATCGTAGCCGACTGCTGGAGCAGCAACATGCCAGCCGTTCGCTAAACCACTCGCCACCAGGCGGATTACCGGAAACCGCGATTCGGATCGCAGTTTCGTATCAGGGTATGCCTTCAGGCATACCGTAACCATCCCAACTTCAACCGCGCCTTCAGGCGCTGCGCTCTTGCCTAAGCCGCACGCCAAACCATAGACTGGTGCCCGCAATCCGGCGCCCACTCATGACAAAACCCTTCCGCAGTCGCCACACAACTTTGTGCGCAGCTTTCCTCTTTGCCGTGTGCAGTATCGCTCCGTCAAGCGCGCTTGCCCAGACCCCTCCCGCTACTCCCGATCAAGTCGCCGCCTACGTGCGCACAGAAATGCAGCGCCAGCATATTCCGGGCCTGTCGCTCCTGGTGTCGCGCGCCGGAAAGATCGTCCAAGCCGAAGGATTCGGCCTCGCCAACGTAGAACTGCAAGTCCCGGTAAAGCCTGAAACCGTTTTCCAGTCCGGCTCAGTCGGCAAGCAGTTCACCGCAACCGCGGTAATGATGCTGGTCGAGGAAGGCAAGATCGGACTCGATGACCCGCTGACAAAATATTTCCCCGACGCTCCCGCCACCTGGAAAGAAGTAACGGTGCGCGAGCTGCTAAGCCACACCGCCGGCTTTGGCGACTATCCTGACAACTTCGACTACCGCAAAGACTGGACCGAGGACGAAGAGTTGAAGCTGATCGAAAGCATCCCGTTAGCCTATCCCCCCGGCACAAAGTGGGAGTACAGCAATCTCGGATTTGTAACCCTCGGCATCCTCATCCACCGCGTAACCGGAGAATTCTACGGAGACTTTCTGCAACAACGAATCTTCCATCCGCTCGATATGCAGACCACACGCATCATCAGCGAAGCCGATATCATTCCCAACCGCGCCGCCGGCTACCGCCTGGTCAAAGGCGAAATAAAGAACCAGGAATGGGTAGCGCCCATGGTCAACACCACGGCCGATGGCAGCCTGTATTTCTCGACACTGGATTTAGCCAAGTGGGACGCAGCGTTATACACAGAAAAGCTGCTGAAGCGCTCCAGCCTCGACCAGATGTGGACTCCGGCCAAGTTGAAAAACGGCCAACCAAATAAAGAAGGCTACGGCTTCGGCTGGTCCACCGGTGACCGCCACGGCCACCACGTAATCAGCCACGACGGTGCCTGGCAGGGCTTCGAGACCGCAATCGCCCGCTACGTAAACGATCAGCTGACGGTAGTAGTGCTGACCAACCTCGCAGGAGCCAAACCAGGCGCAATCGCCAACCACGTGGCCGATCTGTACCTGGCAGACCCGAAGAACGCTCCGGAAAAAAACTGACCCCTCCGCGCAACCTCGAACTCATTCCAGGGTTGAAACCACGTGGAGAGATGGTTATGCTGAAAGCCCGTCCGATGGCAGCTTCGATGTACAACCCTTCCAGGCGATATCTCTACCGTCTTCTAACCTTCGCAGCCATCGCGGCAGCCATACCCGCAGCGCAGGCTGCGGCGCAAGAAAATCCTTCTGACGATCCCGGCCAATACACCGTCTGCTCAAATTTAGGTGAATATATTTTCGTAGGCGGGACCGGCGGCTTCAACGCGCTCCGCTATGGAGATCTGTTCAAAGATCTTCTCCAAACCGGCCACGTCGGACTCTACCAGCATGGCAACGCCATAAGCGCAGCTGAAACGCAACCCGGCATCCTGAGGGAGATTGAGCAAGTGTTTAGTGGAACCGGGCCCGGCCAAGCTGAACTGGGCCAGGTAGGCTGGAATTATTTCACTCTTCCCCCCAGCTACGACTATTACAAAGAGCAGTTCATAGAACATGGTCTCCATCCTTCAGAAGCTAATGTGGACACACCGTCCGATGCTGCCGCCCCCGGGCAACTAGAAGAGGACCTCGAGCAGTGGAGGGAGTACGTAGATGCCGCGAGAACCGTCGGCATCGAATCCGTCGCCCCAATAGCAGGCCCCAATGATCCGAGCGAACCAAAACTCGGCAACCACGTTTTTGCCACCCACCCGTTCTATGCGCTGGAGCGGGGTGAAGCGCTGTATGGCAAAGCCATCGCCTTCGACGTTCCGCCAAACTTTTTTCTGACGGGTGGAAGCGGGCCAGGCTACGAGAAATTTATTGTCCAGGCAATCCAATGGGGAAATGCCCACGGCCTGCGAACCACAGTCTTGCTTTCTCCCTACCCCTGGCCGACGAATGCAGACGGCCAGCTCGATACCTTCTATCAATTCACCGGCAACACCTTCAGCCGCGACACCCGCGAGTTCGTGAAACGTCTAACGGAAGAACAAGCCGTTCCCTCCGAATGGTCAGTAGACAATTACGAAGACACATATCCCAACGATGCCCCCGCAATGGTGCCTGAAACGGTCCGCAACACCACAACTGAGGTCGGCCTCTGGTTAGCCAGGCACGCGCCCGTCTATGCGCGTGGAGAGAATACGGAAGGCGCAATCTGTCCCCCGGAACCGCGAGCGGGAGATTTAGAGTGATCAAGCCCCGAACCGAAGGTTGCCCCGTCCTTGTCCCTGCGTTCTTCGCAGAGACAGAGCCTTGCCTGAGCGAAGCCGAAGGGGTGGGGATTTTGATCTCCCTCGCTGTTCCGCCCTTTGTGTCGTCCCAGAACAATGCTACGACCCTCAAACCACCTGCGACAACTGAGCGCCCGTTACCAGAATCCTCGCTGCTCTCTTCGACCGAGGCTTCTTTCTAATTACGATCTCCACTTCGCGGTCAAGCGCATTAAGAAAACGCATCAACCGCTCCACGGAAAACCCTTCCAACCGATAATTTACTAAAGCGGAAATCTTCGGCTGCTTGATGTCAAGCAGCCGCGCAGCCGCCGTCTGCGAAAGCCGACGCGCATCAATTATCTGATTAATGGCAACCGCCAGCCTTAACCGTGTTTGCTTCTCGCCGGCATTGCGGAGGCCAAGATCCGCAAACACGTTGCCGGAACTTTGAACGACGGCCTCGCTACTTTTTCCGTCTGTCATATCGCACTTTGTCTCCCCGTAAGTCTATGTAATTGGCACTCGGCATCGCCGAGTGCTCAACCGTGAGACGCCTTCTCTTCGCCCTGTGGCTTTTCCGCCACTTTCCAGGCTCATCTCCCAACTCAATCCGCCTCAGCCACTTGCCGCCCACGCACGACGGCTTCAAGGCGGTTTTCCGAGTTTTCCGAGATTTCCACAGTGTTCCGGTAAAACTGCTCTAATGTTCCAACTGGAACACTTTGTACATACAATGTTCCGGTTGGAACACGAGCCACCTACTGCTTCTGCAACTGATCCAAAGCAGCCAGCACCTCGTCGCTGTGCCGCCCCGGATCGACGCTGGTATATGCCTTCGCCACCTTCCCGCTAGGATCAATGAGAAAAGTATGCCGCGCCGCAAACCTGACCACTCCAAGATTCGTCAGCGAACCGTAAGCGCGGCTGACCTGGCCATCGCTGTCGGCCAGCAGCTTGAAGTTCAGTCCTTCTTTCGCGCAGAACTTTTTATGTGAGTCCACGCTGTCCACGCTCACGCCCAGCACCACCGCGTGCCGCTCGGCATACTTCGACTGATCCACCTGAAAGTTGTGCGCTTCCCGCGTGCACCCTGGCGTCTGATCTTTGGGATAAAAATAAAGCACCACCCAGCTCCCGCGGTAATCCTTCAAGCTGACGGAAGCGCCTTCCTGCGAAGCTAAGGAGAAGTCAGGTGCGTCGCTGCCAGCGCGTGGCGCCCCGCGCGTGCTCGAGAACAAGCGCGGAACCAGAAATACGACCAGCACGATGAGCACAACGACAACCACGACCAGCGTGACTCGAAACATGATGAGCACCTCCCGACCAGCATCCACGCAGACTTTAGCATTGTAGAACGTCTGGCTATGGTCCTTCGTCCAGCAAAATTCCTCGTAATTGAATATTATGGACTATTCGGCATCATCCGATGGAGAGATCAGACGTGGCTCAAACAGAAACCAACGGTCAAGAGGTATTGGAAACGCGCGAGTGGGTCGACTCACTGGACTACGTGCTGTCCAAAGGAGGCGGCCCGGTCCGCGCAGGGCGCTTGCTGCAAGAGTTGTCGCTGCACGCGCGCCGCGCTGCGGGGGTGAACCTCCCATTCTCAGCGACCACTCCTTACCAGAACACGATTGCATCCACGCAACAGCCTCCGTTCCCGGGAAGCCAGGAGATGGAGCGCCGCATCAAGAGCCTGGTGCGATGGAACGCGCTGGCCATGGTCGTGCGAGCCAACAAGATTCAGGAAGGCATTGGCGGACACATTTCGACCTTCGCTTCCGCGGCAACGTTATATGAAGTGGCTTTCAATCATTTTTTCAGGGCCGAGACCGAGAGTGGCGACCGTGACATTGTTTATTTCCAGGGCCACGCCGCGCCGGGAATTTATTCCCGCGCGTTTCTTGAGGGCCGACTGCCCAAAGAGAAGCTCGAGAACTTCCGCCGCGAGTTGAAGCCGGGTGGCGGGCTGAGCTCCTATCCCCATCCGTGGTTGATGCCGAACTTCTGGGAGTTCCCCACGGTCTCGATGGGCCTGGGACCGATCCAGGCCATCTACCACGCGCGCTTCATCCGCTATCTGGAGAACCGCGGACTGAAGCAATCGACGGGCGGCAAGGTGTGGGCGTTCCTGGGCGACGGCGAGATGGACGAACCGGAGTCACTGGGATCGATCACTCTGGGTTCGCGCGAGAACCTGGACAACCTGATTTTCGTGGTGAACTGCAACCTGCAGCGCCTCGATGGGCCGGTGCGCGGGAACGGAAAGATTATTCAGGAACTCGAAGCCATCTTCCGCGGCGCGGGATGGAACGTCATCAAGGTCATCTGGGGATCGGACTGGGACAGCCTGTTTCGCAATGACCCTGACGGATTGCTGGTGAAGCGTCTGGGAGAAGTCAGCGACGGGCAGTACCAGAAATATTTCGTCGAGAGCGGAGCCTACTTCCGCCAGAATCTTTTCGGCACCGACCCGCGTCTTCTGAAAATGGTGGAGCATCTTTCGGATGAACAACTGGCGCGCATGCGGCTGGGCGGGCACGATCCCATTAAGGTGCATGCTGCTTACCGGGCCGCGGTTGATCACACGGGATCACCGACGATCATCCTGGCCAAGACCATCAAGGGCTATGGCCTGGGCGAGGCGGGAGAAGGCAAGAACATCACGCACCAGCAGAAGAAGCTGAATGATGAGGAGCTGTCGATGTTCCGCTCGCGTTTCGGAATTCCCATTCCCGACGATGAACTGCACAACGCGCCCTTTTACCGGCCGTCGGACGACAGCGCTGAGATCAAATACATGCAGGCCCGGCGGCAACAGCTCGGCGGCTATATGCCGCAACGCAAAGTGCGCGCCACGCCGCTGAAGCCGGTGCCGGAATCTTACTTCGAAGAGTTCTACAAAGGGACCGAAGGACGCGAAGCCTCTACCACCATGGTTTTCGTGCGGCTGCTGGCAAAGCTGCTGCGCGATCCGGAACTGGGCAAGCTGATTGTGCCCATCATTCCTGACGAAGCTCGCACCTTTGGCATGGAGGCATTGTTCCGCCAAGTTGGAATTTATTCCAGCGTAGGACAGCTTTATGAGCCCGTGGATATGGACACGCTTCTTTACTACAAGGAAATAAAGAACGGGCAGATTCTTGAGGAAGGAATTACGGAAGCGGGTTCGATGTGCTCGCTGATTGCGGCGGGCACGGCCTATGCCAATCATGGCATCAACACCATCCCCTTCTTTATTTATTACTCGATGTTCGGGTTCCAGCGCATTGGGGATCTGATCTGGGCGGCGGCGGACATGCGGTGCCGCGGATTCCTCATCGGCGGGACGGCGGGGCGAACTACGCTGGCTGGCGAAGGTTTGCAGCATCAGGACGGGCACAGTCACGTGCTGGCGTTGCCGGTTCCGAATTTGCTGGCGTACGATCCGGCGTTCGCTTACGAGATTGCCATCATCATTCAGGATGGCATCAAGCGCATGTATGTGGATCAGGAATCGATCTTCTACTACCTCACCGTCACCAACGAGCCGCTTCCCATGCCGGAGATGCCGAAGGGGGAGAACGTGCGCGAAGGCATTTTGCGCGGGCTCTACCGCTTCAACACGTCGGACGCGACTGACGCGAAGCTGCGCGTGCAACTGCTGGGCAGCGGAACCATCATGTATGAAGTGTTGAAGGCGCAGACCATTCTGAAAGAGAAATACGGAGTGGCCGCGGATGTGTGGAGCGTGACCAGCTATAAGGAACTCTACCGCGACGCCAACGATTGCGAACGCTGGAACATGCTGCACCCCGGCGAAGCGCCGAGAATTTCCTTCGTCACCAAGACTCTTAAGGATGCGCCCGGGCCGTTCATTGCGGCATCTGATTACATGAAAGTGCTGCCGGAATCGCTGGCCAAATGGGTGCCCGGACAACTGGTCTCGCTTGGCACCGACGGTTTTGGCCGCAGCGAGAACCGGGTTGCCTTGCGCGACTTCTTCGAAGTGGACGCCAAGCATATTGTCCTGGCTACGCTGGGGGCGCTGGAGCGGGAAAAGAAAGTCAGTCTCGACCTGCTCAAGCAGGCGGTGTGCGACCTGGGGATCGATGCGGAAAAACTGAACCCGGCCACGAGTTAGCCGCTGGGCTGCGTTGGTGGTTCGGTCGATAAGGAAGCGAGTCAAACGCGCGATTTATGGGTCGCAAAGAGCGCGACCCACCGCGCGACTCGCTCAGATCCTTCACTGCGCAAAGAACGCTTGTTCAGGATGACAAATGGCTGAGATATTGCGAATGAATAAGGAATGGAATCAGTGATCGAATTCAAACTTCCCGCACTCGGTGAAAACATTGAACAGGGCGACCTAGTGCGCCTGATGATCGCGCCCGGCGCTGCGGTGAGCGAGGGCCAGGCGGTGATGGAACTCGAAACCGATAAGGCGGTGGTGGAAGTTCCTTCGTCGGTGAGCGGGAACGTGCAGCAGATTCTGGTGAAGGAAGGCGACAAGATCAAGGTTGGCCAGGTGATTTTCACCGTGGACAACAATGGAACTGCGGCGGCTGCGGCCCCGTCGAAGAGTGCTACTGCGCCGCCCGCGCAAGCTCCAGTGGCTGAACCGGTCGCGCCGGCTCCGAAAGCACAGGCGCCTTCGGCGCCGCCGAAGGCTGAGGCGCCACAATCTCAGCCGCCGCAATCAAGTCCCCCGCCGACGACCGCCGACGGAGCCCCGGCAGCGAGTGAATACCGGCTGCAGGAACTCGGAGAAAACATTTCGGAAGGCGATCTGGTGCGCTTGATGATTGCTCCGGGGGCGAAGGTTTCCGAGGGCCAGCCAGTGATGGAGCTCGAGACCGACAAGGCGGTCGTGGAGGTTCCTTCCTCCGTCAGCGGCGTGGTGAAGGACGTGAAGGTCAAAGAAGGCGAGCGGATCAAAGTCGGGCAGGTGATTTTTACGCTGGAGGGTGGGGCGCCATCGCAAGCCGCGCCCGTTCGCCCGGCGAGCCGGCCCGTGGAGCACGTCTCGGGACAGCACGGGGCGCGCCTGGCTTTTCAGGCTGCGATTCGCGCGGAGGGCAAGACTGAGGAGCAGGCTCTGCCACCCGACCAGCCGCAGCCGCGGCCTCCGGCATTCTCGATGCCGGTGCAGTTGGGCAAGGTTGCCGGAACCGAATACCGCGAGCCGGTGCCGGCGGCTCCGTCTACGCGGCGGCTGGCGCGCGAGATCGGCGTCGATATTTATGAAGTTAAGGGTACCGGCCCCGGTGGGCGCATCAGTGAAGATGACGTCAAGGCCCACGCCAAGGCGCTGGTGACTGCCGGGGCTACGGCGGTGCAGACGCCGCCACGGGCGGGACATTTCATCGAGCCGAAACTGCCGGACTTTGCCAAGTGGGGAAAAATTGAACGCGTTTCCATGCGCGGGGTTCGCCGCAAGACGGCGGAACATCTGGCGGAATCGTGGAACATTATCCCGCATGTTACACAACATGACCGCGCCGACATTACCGAGCTGGAACAGTTGCGCGCGCGATTTGCGCCCAAGGCCGAACAAGCCGGCGGCAAGATGACGGTGACCGCCATCGCTTTGAAAGTTTGCGCCGCCGCTCTGAAAGTGTTCCCGCAATTCAACGCCACCATCGACATGGAGAAGGAAGAAATTATCTACAAGCAATACATAAGTATTGGCGTGGCGGCGGATACGGATCGCGGGTTGCTGGTTCCGGTGATTCGCGACGTGGATAAGAAAAATATTGTGGAGCTGGCGGTCGAGTTGTCGCAGCTATCGCAGAAAGCACGGGAGAAAAAAATAACGCTCGCGGATATGGAAGGCGGCACCTTCACCATTACCAACCTGGGCGGCATCGGCGGGACGGCGTTTACGCCGATTGTGAATCATCCCGAGGTTGCGATTCTCGGACTCTCGCGTTCGCGCATGGAGCCGGAATGGATTGGTGGAAAGTTCGAGCCGCGGCTGATTCTGCCGCTCTCGCTTTCCTATGATCATCGGCTGATTGATGGCGCGGACGCTGCGCGTTTTCTGCGCTGGGTGGCGGAGGCGTTCGAGCAGCCCTTCCTGCTTTCCGTGCAAGGGTAGGCGGTCTAGTTTATGCGGCAGTTGAAACCCTGTGTGCTACTGCTCTCACTTCTGCTATGTCTGCTTGACTGCTCTCGCCAGCCAAGAGAACAGCAGTTGGTGGGGTCGTATCGGGCGGTTGCGGAATGGGGGACATCAACACTGCTTTTGAAGGCCGACCATACTTTCGAACAGACTGTAGCGACGAAATCGGGGACATACAAGAAGGTCGATGGTGAGTGGGAATTGGACACAAGCGGTTCAACTGACGCGATTAGTTTCAAAAAGAAATATCTATCCGTTACTCATAATGAGCAAGGGGAAGAGATTGAGGGGGCGTACGCCTCGATTGACCGCGGCCTATTTGGCGGTGTTGAGATCTCGGCAGATCCCGACTACGGTATAAGCTTCCGAAGGCAGCGATAGAGGGGCTTGGAGCAGAGTTGTTTACCCCTTGAATAATCCACTATGAACGAGGCTCAGGACACAACTAGCAAGTTGCGCGTCGCCGTAGTCGGCGGCGGGCCGGGCGGCTACGCTGCCGCATTCCTGGCCGCCGATCTTGGCATGGAAGTTACGCTGATTGATCCGGAGGTGAATCCCGGTGGCGTGTGTCTTTACCGGGGCTGCATTCCTTCGAAGGCGCTGCTGCATGTGGCCAAGCTGATTGAGGAATCGCAGCAGGCCAAGAGTTGGGGCATCGAGTTTCCTCCGGCGAAGATCGATCTGGCTCGGTTGCGCGGCTGGAAAGAGAGTGTGGTCAAGAAGCTTACTGGAGGGCTGGGACTGCTTTCGAAGCAGCGGCACGTGGAATACATTCAGGGGCGCGCGGCGTTTGAGAATTCCACTACGTTGCGCATCAGCAAGACCGATAGCACCGAAGTAGTTCTCAGTTTTGACCGGATTATTCTTGCTACCGGCTCGCGGCCTGCGGTCATTCCGGCGTTCAAGCTGAATACGCCGCGGCTGATGGATTCGACGGGCGCCCTTGATCTTGAAGACATCCCTGGGAGTCTGCTGGTGGTGGGCGGCGGATATATCGGGCTGGAGCTTGGTTCGGTGTATGCCGCGCTGGGCACGCGCGTTACCGTGGTCGAGATGCTGCCCGGGCTGCTTCCCGGCGCGGATCGCGATCTGGTGCTTCCGCTGCATAAACGTTTGGAGAAGATGTTTGAAACAATTCTGCTGAACACTACGGTCGCCTCTCTCAAAGAAGAAAGCGCGGGAATTCGTGCGAGGTTCGAGGGCGCGGGGGTGCAGGAAAAAGATCGCGAGAAAGTTTTCGACCGCGTGCTGGTCTCCGTGGGACGCAAGCCGAACTCGGAGATCCCCGGACTCGATAAAACGCAGGTGCACGTGGGCGCGCGAGGATTTATCGAAGTGAACAAGCAACTGCAGACCGCCGATCCTTCGATTTATGCGATTGGCGATGTGGTGGGCGAGCCCATGCTGGCGCATAAGGCTTCGCATGAAGGACGGGTTGCGGTGGAGGCGATCGCGGGGCACAAAGTTGCGTTCGAACCGCATGCGATTCCGGCGGTGGTGTTTACTGATCCTGAAGTGGCGTGGTGCGGTCTTACCGAGACGCAGGCGGAAAAAGAAAAGCGCGACATCAAAGTTGCGAAGTTTCCCTGGGGCGCATCGGGACGCGCAGTTACGTTGGACCGTCCTGAGGGGATGACGAAGCTGCTGATTGATCCGAAGACGGAGCGCGTGCTGGGCGTGGGGATTGTTGGGGTGGGCGCCGGTGAGCTGATCGCCGAGGGAGTGCTGGCGGTGGAGATGGCGGCGCTGGCGAGCGATGTGGCGATGAGCATCCATCCGCATCCCACGCTTTCGGAGACGGTGATGGAATCTGCGGAAGTTTTCTTTGGCACCAGCACGCATGTGTTTCGGCCCAAGCGCGGATAATATGTAGAGGAAGCCTATGCGCGCCTTCTCCAAAGGAATAGTTTCTCTTGTTATTGGCGTTGGTCTTTTTCTCGGTCTTTTTCTCGTTGTGGGCCTCGCGGCCTGCCTTCCAGTCGCAGCACAAAGTCCACTCACCCAGATTCTGCAAACCTCCGCGCCGGCGAGCACTTCTTCCCAGACACCGGCTGATCCTTTGGGACGTAATACACCTTATGGGACGGTGTTTGGATTTCTGCAGGCCGCACAATCGGGGAACAACAGCATAGCCGCGCAGTATCTGCAAATGAGTGCCGCACGCCGCCAGAGCGAGGGCGAGACCATGGCGGCGAATCTGAAGACGGTGATGGACCGCGCGTATGCCGGCAGTCTCAAGAACGTCAGCACGCAGCCCGAAGGGTTCCCACAGGAGGGCGTTCCTTTTGGGCGGCAGAAGCTGGGAGCCATGTCGTCGGGCGACGTGGACGACGACCTCGAACTGGTGCGGGTTACGGATCCGAGCGCAGGGAAGATCTGGCTGATTTCTTCCGAAACTCTGGCGAAGGTGCCTGAGCTCTACGACCAGGTCGAGGCGCGGCAGGTAGAAACGCGATTGCCGCAATGGGTGGTGAACCACGAGCTGGCCGGCATGCCACTGTGGCAATGGCTGGCTTTGGTGCTGCTGATTCCGATCGCAGCGGCGGCTGGCTGGGTGCTGTTGGTGGTGCTGAACATCCCGTTGCGATGGTGGGAGCGGAGACGCGGGGAAGCTGAACTGGAACAGTGGTACTCGGTTTCCGGGCCGGCGTGGCTGCTCGCGGGGACTGTGATTCATCGGATTCTGGCCCACTACATCGGCATGCCCCTGCTGCAGCGGCATTACTACTTCCAGGTGGTTGAGGTCGCCAGCATTGTGGGCACGAGTTGGATTCTGTGGCGCGTCATACGCTGGTCCTTGCGGCGCGTGCGGAACCGGGCTCTGGCGCATGGCCACTCCGGCACTGGTTCGCTGATGCTGCTGGGCGAGCGCATCATCAAAGCGCTGGTATTTGTGACGGCCATATTTTTTATCATGGGTGTGCTGGGCTTCAACCTGAGCACAGCGCTGGCAGGCGTGGGGATTGGGACGCTGGCCGTCGGCTTCGGGGCGCAGCAGACCATCGCGAACTTATTCGGCGGCGTTTCGGTATTGGGCGACGAAGTAATTCGCGTGGGAGACGTTTGCAAGTTTGGAGATCGCACGGGAACGGTTGAGGATATCGGGCTGCGCTCCACTCGGGTGCGGACGGATGAGAGGACACTGTTGTCCATCCCCAACGGCACGGTCGCTAGCATCAATGTCGAGAACCTGAGCCGTCGCGACAAGATGCTGTTTAGAACCGTTCTTGGTCTGCACCTGGAGACTTCGGCTGAACAGCTCCGCTCCGTTCTTTCGGAAATCCGCCGCGTCCTAGCCAGCAATCCGAAGATCGAGAGCAGCACCATTCGCGTGCGGCTCATCGAATTGGCTTCCAGTTCGCTTAATGTGGAGATTTTCTGCTACGTATTGACCCGGGGTTTCAACGAATTCGTCGAAGTCCGTGAAGATCTGCTGCTGCGCATCATGAAGTTTGTGGAGGACTCGGGAACCAACCTGGCCCTGCCATCGCAGACGCTCTATTTGAGCGGAGACCCGGCGTCGAAGAAAGGCCAACCTGATGGCGCTGCCAAACAAATTGTGGACGCTCGGGATGGAAAGACGCTGCCTTCGCCGGATGTGAAGCAAGGATGACCGCGATTCTGTCTTGAGGCATAACCCAGCATTTACATTCCGCGGGCGGCAGCGACCGTAAGCTCCAAGAGCCTGTTCTGGCAAGCCCAACCTGGCCTAAGTGGGGGTACCACCGTAACTTGATGAGGCTTACGAGTGTACCTACGATTACCTTAATATGGGTTATCAAGCTCTACTCTTCTGCCCCGACGAGAAAACGGCTCGCACCGTAACGCAGGTTCTCAGCGAGCTGGACTTCTCCGTCATTCCTTGTACGGAACCCTTTGCCGCCGTTAAGAAGTTGATGGGCGAGCACTTCGATGCCATCGTGGTGGACTGCGACAACGAGCAGAATGCCACGTTGCTGTTCAAGAGCGCGCACAACACGCCGCATAACCAGTCGGCGCTGGCGGTGGCGGTGGTGGAAGGGCAGGCGGGAGTGGCAAAGGCTTTCCGGATTGGCGCGAACCTGGTGCTGACCAAGCCCATTAATGTTGAACAGGCGAAGGGCACGTTACGGGTTGCCCGCGGACTGCTGCGCAAGAGCGACGCGGCCAAGCCCGCGACCACGGCGGTGAGCACACCGGTGAAGCCTGTGGCGCCACTGCCGGCGCCTCCGAAGCCAGCGCCGCAGCGTCCCACGCCAACCGTGGCTGTCGCGCGCCCGCCAGCACCGGCTGCGCCCTCTGTGATGGCCGCAGCGGCTAGCATTCCAACTCCGAAACCGGTGCAGCAGCCAAGGGTTGTAGCTTCTGCTCCCACTCAGATTGATGAAAATGACGCGGAGATTCTTGAGCTGAACGAGGAAAGCGCTCCACCGTCGAGCGCCATGGAAATAGCGACCGACAAACCAGAGACTACGGCACGGACCCAGAGTGCGGGATATTCCGCGAGTCCGGCGGGGTTTGGGTCGAGCTCTGCCAGCGCACCGGCTCCGGCCCGCGAGCCCAAGCCAAGCGTCTCCGGCGGAGAAAAACCTGCGACCGTTATTTCGGAGCCAGCGAGTCCAGTTGAGAAAATCGCGGCCAGCGGAAGCAGTTCTCAGGCCTCGGTCGAAGGTACGGCGGCTCCCGCGCCCGCATTCACCTTCGGCGGTAATGTCGGCGGCAGCGCCGAATCGACTGGCGGTGGAAGCAAGAAGGTAATGCTGGCACTGCTTGCGGTGGTGCTGGTTGCAGCGGGCGGCTACGCAGCTTGGACCCAGTGGGCACATGTGAACCCGAGCGCGATTGCTCCTGCCAGCGTTGCGCAGCCGATAAAAACTCCTGCCGCGGCTCCAAAGACCGCGCCCAGCACAGCGCCGTCCTCGGTTTCCCCGGTTCCAGCCGGCTCGCCTGACTCCACGCCAACGGAAGTCGAGAAGGCTTCCTCCGATTCCGATACGCAAGACTCCGCGAGCGCGGAGGACGCGCCAGCTCATCCAGCCAAGACCAACCCTAAAGCGGGCACGGCTAAGGCTTCGGGTTCGGCCGCGGCAGCGAACAAAACGCCGGAGACGAAGGCGGCAGCACAACCAGCGGCTGCTCAACCAATCATGATCAAGAACGGCAGTTCGCAGCCGGTTGCAAAACCCAGGGAAACTGCCGATGCCCCAGCTCCCGTGGTGGCTATTGCTGGCGGGGGGAACGATGGGACGCTCCCCGGTCTCATGGGCACTACCAAAGCGGCGACTCCGGTGCTGCAGACGCTGAATATCTCGCAAGGAGTATCGCAGGGACTGTTGCTGAAGAAAGTGCAGCCCGTTTATCCTTCGACCTCATTGCGCTTGCGCACGGAAGGCGTGGTCGATCTTTTGGCAACCATCTCCAAGAACGGCAATATCTCTGCCGTGAAGATCCTCAAGGGAGATCCGCAACTGGCGCGTGCCGCGGCGGACGCGGTGAAGCAATGGAAGTACAAACCTTACCTGCTGAACGGCGAGCCGGTCGAGATTCAGACGCAGGTCTCGGTAACCTTCAAGCTGCCTAACTAGGGCTCCAGGCTCGAAGAAATCCACAAGCTACTTGCGAAATCAGATTCCTCGCTCGCTCTCGCCGGTTTCACCGGCTACGAGTGGCTCGGAATGACAAAATGAAGGTCATGGCGCGGCGATTACGTCGTAGGGCCGCATCATCTCGTTGTCCTCGTGTTCGAGGATGTGGCAATGCCAGACGTAGCGGCCGGTGAAACCCTCGAAGCGGATGATGATGCGGGTGACCATTGCCGGGTCAGCGCGCACGGTGTCCTTCCATCCCGCCTCGCTGGGGTCGGGAGGGATGGGCGGGCCAAAATAATTCAGCTTGCCCGTCGTCCAGTAGGCGGCGACATCAAAGCTGCGGCGGTCAAGGATCTGGAAGCGTACCAGGTGAAGATGAATAGGGTGCGAGTCGTCGGTCAGGTTGATCAGGTTCCAGATCTCGGTGGAATCGAGGACCGGATTTTCAGTGACTGGCATTTTCCAGTGCGCGTTGTTGAGCAGCATGGTGACTGGGCGCTGGACTAGATCGTCCACTTCCACCAGGGTAAGCATGCGAGTCTTGACGGCGGCGGATTCGGCAATCTTGGGAACTGGCCGCAGGAGTGCGGGCAGGACGCTGGCATCGTGTGCAGTGGTTTTCGCTACGCGGAATTGCATTACGTTGAAGCTGTCGTTCCTGACGATGATTTGTTCTCCCGCGGACGCGGAGAAATCAACGATCAGATCCGCGCGTTCTCCCGGGGCGAGGATCACTCGCTTGATTTCAAGTGGCGCGGGCAGCAAGCCCTGGTCGGTGCCGATCTGGTGGAAAACCTGCTTGTTCGACAGCGACAAATGAAAGAAGCGGCCGTTGGCGGCATTCAGCACACGAAAGCGATACTTGCGCGGCTCGACCTCGAGATAAGGGAAGAGTTTGCCGTTGACGAGCAGGGCGTCGCCAAAGACTTCGGGCGTCCACGGCGACTTGGGATCGCCGGACACGGGGTAGTTCAACTGGCTTTCCAGGTCGAAGATGCGGTCGTAGAAGACCAGTGGAATTTCGTACTGGCCGCTGGGTAAGTTTAAGGCATCCTCGACTTCATCTCTCACAAAAAAGACACCCAGAAGACCGGCGAAAACATTCAGCCGGTTAATTCCCAAGGCATGATCGTGATACCAGAGCATGGCGGCGTCCTGGTGGTTGGGGTAGTGAGACAGCGCAGACTTGCCAGGGACGTACCAGTTGTCGGGATAACCGTCGCTATCGGGCGGAGCCTTAGCTCCGTGCAAGTGGACCACGGTTCTCACTTCCGGCTTGTCAGCTTCCGCCCCGTGGATGCTGTGATCGACAGGCAGGAAGTGCTGGCTGGGGAGTTCGTTGGCCCATTCGACCAGAATTCCCTGGCCGCTGCGGGCCTCGAACGTGGGGCCGGGCGAGCTTGAACCATAGGCCCAGAGCCGGGTCGGCTTCATGTCGCGGTGAAGCTTGCTCTCGATCTGGCGCATGGCGACGCGATAGTAAGGGAGTTTGAGAGATGGATCTGCCGGACTGGGGCGGTGATCGGTGGGCTGCGCAATTTCAGGGATGGGCAGCGGGTCCACGAACTGCGCCAGCGAGCTGGCATTGAGCGTGGTCCTGAACTTGGGCACCGGCATTTGACGGGGGCGTACTCCCTGGGGTAAGGCGAGAGCCGCTGTCAGGAGTCCGCTGCGCTGAAGGAATGTTCGTCGAGTCAGGCGCACTTCTGGTTTTTCTCCTGGGCTTTTCTTTCGTCGGGCGTTCTTTCGTCGGGCTGTGAAGCACGGCTCAAGAATAGTAAACGGGCATGCGAACTTCTCAGTTTCGCATGCCCGTGTCTAATTCAGCGAATCTAAATCAGCGATTGACCCTCAGGTTATTCCTTTTCTCCCGTAGTCGGATTCAGGAAAAGAACGCCATTGCTCCGGATGGTCTTGAAATCGAACATCTGAGCAATTGAGTTGGCGATTCCATCGAAAGAGCCCTGGCCAATGCGCTGCCCGCCCAGCCAGTTGTCTTCGATGAAGTGGATGACCGAAGTTTGATCGGTAATGGTGTGATCCACGAAATTCTGCCGCGCCCACGGAGAGATGACGAGCAGCGGCTGTCTGGGACCGTAGCCGCAGCGGCCGAGAGCGTGCGGATTCGCGGTGGTATTGTAGCCCGGCAGCGAAGTTGCCGCCGTGCCGCAGAAACCCGGACCGGTGAGAGCGTCGGCAGGACCAGTCGAGGTATTCACGATCGGCCCCATCTGGTGGTCGTACCATCCATCGGAGTCGTCGTACAGGATCACGACGGCGGTGCTGCTCCAGGTGGGCAACGATTCCAGCAGGTTAATGGTATTCACTACGAAGGTTTGTTCATCCAGAGGATCGGAGTATCCGGCGTGAGCGTCTTCAAAGCCGGGAGCCTTGAGGAAGCTCACGGCCGGGAGATTGCCACCTGCCGCGGCGGAGTAGAAATCCTCAATATCGTACTGATGATTGGCGGGGCCGGGGTTCCCGATTTCGCTGCTGGAAGCGGGCCGGGTGTGCGCCAGGTTGGCGGTGGAAGCCCAATAGTTGAAAAAGGAGTGGTGCGGGATGTAGTCGCTTTCCGTCACGCCCGTGATGGCTGATGTGGTGCTGCGGGAGCATCCGGTCGTGCCGTTGGAGTTCACGATCGACAGGTTAAAGCCGCCCATGAATCCGCCCCAACTTACGCCAGCGGAGGTGAGGAGGTCGCCGATGGTCAGGCTGCTCATGGTCACCTGGTTGCTGGACGAGCTGGTGCAAACGTCGCCCAGCGGGTTGGGATCGCCGTTCACGGTCAGAGAGCCGTCGGGGCCACCAGCCACTTCGTCCCCGGTTCCGTTCAGAATATCAGCCACTCCGTTGGTCTGACCCGACACCAGGTTGATGACGCCCACGGTGGACGGGCCGAACGTGGAACTGAATGAGTTGTCATTCAGGGAAAAGTGCTGGGCATAGTTCCAGAGAGCCGTCACGGTATTGCCGTCGAAGTAGCCCATGACCAGTCCGTTGGTCTGGCTCGGCCCAGTGCCGGCGGGCGGAGGTCCTGCAGTGCCGGTGTTCAGCGGGAACAAGTCCATCAAGCCGAAATCGTATGCCTGCTGCTCAGGAGTGTAGTCGTGGTCCTGATCGGCGGTGGCAGCCTGAGAAGGGTCGAGCCGGAAAGGATTCGCGGCTCCCGTGCCGTTGGCCGGGTTCAGGTTGGGATTTGCAATCAGCAACGTGTTGCTGAGCCCGTTGACCGTGGGCGTGTTGGCTGCCGCTGTGAACTTCGATTCGCCCTTAGGGTTGGTTGCGACGGGATAGGTTCCGAAGTAGTGGTCGAAGGAAATATTCTCGCCGAAAATCACCACCAGGTGCTGAATGGGAGTTGCGGTAGCCGGCGCGACGTTTCCGGTTGGCTTCACGCTTGGTTTTGAACCGGCGAAGGCGGGCATGGCGGTCGGTCCCAGAGCGGTGGTCAATGCCAGCAGCAGAGCCATCGTCCTCCTGGGGGCATTTGAAGTCTTCAGGTTGTCGAACATAGTTTATCCTCCGCCCTGGGAGCAATTTCTCGTGCCGGCGTGGGGCACACGCGGTCTGAAAATGCTGTTGAACCGGGGCCAAGAAAATATATCGGGCAGATGTTGCGCTGAGGTTGCAGAATTGTTAAATAAACGTGAATCGGGGAGCCCAAGCCCGGAGGACAAATAGGCGCAGACAGGTCTTGTCCTGATTGAGCGTGCGGTGATCGCTTCGGCTACTCGTGCTGCAGGACTTCATCGATGACGGCTTTTCCACCTTTATCCACAGTAATGACTTTGTGGACGGGGGCGTAGCCGCTCAGGGTGATGTCGACGATATAGTTGCCGGGATCGAGCATGAAGTCGATGGGTGAATCTTTGTCCAGCATGTGCTGGTTGACAGCCACCTGGGCTCCCTTGGGTTGGGTTTTGATGCTAACCTCACCCATGCCCTGGTTTTCCTTGCCGCCAAACAGCTTCTTCATTTTCCCGGTCGTCTTGATGTTGTCGACGTTTCCAAGCTCACGCAGTGTGGGTGAGAAGTTGGTACTCTGGCCCAACGCGAATTGGGCGTTAGTGGTCTCATCAATGTAGCCCGACTTGCGTACCAGCACGACGTGCTGGCCCTTTTCCACCGGGACTTGAGCGGGAGTAAGCTTGCCTGTGTCCCTGCCATCGACGTAGATGTTGGCGCCAGCGGGAATACTGGAGACGGCGAGCGTCGCCGAAAGCTGGACCAGGTGGGTCGCGACAAACGCCTTGTTGCCAGAAGTCACACTGACGGTACGTGTATCCGGGGAATAGCCGGCTTTGCTGACCGTAACTGTATGCAGACCGGCGCCTAACCCCGAGAGAGTGAAAGGTGTAACCCAGGAAGCATCAGTTCTTCCGTCGATCTGCACTTGCGCACCCGGCGGAGTGGAATCGATCGCCATCTGTCCGGGCGCGACTACGGCGGCGGCGGGGACTGCTCTCTTCCTGGCGTTCTTGCCTCTTGCAACAGCGACGGGCTGAGCTGGCTCTGGTTCAGTTTCGGCCGGCGCTGGGGTTTGAACTTCGGGTTCGGCTGGGGCGACGACGGCGGATTGCGTCGGCTGCGCGCGGCGCGGTTGGGCCGGGGCTGGGGTCTCGGTCGCCGCAGGAGCTGTCTCGGCAACAGTGGGGCGAGGCGAATCGCCGTCATTGTTCAGGCTGTTGACGTGAAGAACCAGGACCACGGCAATGATCAGGATCACGACTGCCGCACCCGCGATGGAGTAAACCATGAGGCTGGGTGGGACGTTCTTGATTTCCTTAATGGCTTTCTCGGCAACTTCCCGGGGCTGAACCTTCGGCTTCTCCGGTTCCTCTCCTTCGTATGTCGTGAAGCCGGGAGCGGGAGCGGGAGCAGATGGCTGGTTGAAAGAAGGCGGTGGAGGTGGCGGCGTGTAGACCTCTTTGAGCGGAGGCAGTTCGGTCATCTCCGAGAAACTGACGCTGCCGCTGCGAGATGGACCACCTTCGGCCATCATGGGATCCACGGCGATTCTGGGCGCCTCGACCTCAGGAGCCTCAACTGCCGGCTCATCGAGCACCGAGGAAGACATGGAAGCGGATGGTTGAGTGGGTGCGCTGGTGTGTTTGACCGGCGTAGATGATTGCGCCTGACCGCCTGACCATCCGGCAGCGGCAGCTGCCGCTTTGCCGGGAGTGCCTGCCGCTCTTTCGACCGGCTGCTTCTGCACCGGCTTGTTCTGCACCGGCGGGGCGGCCTGAGGCTTAGCCGCAGCAGGAGTGGCGAATTTCGCTTGCGTCGCGGCTTTGACCGTGTCCGGAACAACGCTCTTCGCCGGCGCGGCTGCCTGTTTCGCAGCCTGCGGTTTGGTTTCCTTGCATTTCTCGAGATCGTCGAGCAGTTCTCTTCCGTTCTGGTAGCGCTCCGCTGGATCCTTGGAGAGCGTTTTCATGATGAGATCGCTCAGCACGGGATGGAGTTTTGCATTCACGTGCATCGGAGGCACCGGAGTGCTCTCAAGGATGCTCTGGCGCAGAGAGTCAGCATCCTCCCGATCGAAAGCCTTGCGGTCGGTGACCATTTCGTAAAACATGGCGCCGAGGCTGAAGAAGTTCGAGCGGGCGTCGATGCTTTCGCCGCGAACCTGCTCCGGTGACATGTAGTGCAGGATCGACGGGATACCCGGCATTTGCTTCGTAAACTTGCCTACGCTGGAAACGCCGTATCCCATAATCCTGACCGTGCTGTCCCAGCCGCACATGATCTTGGAGGGTTCCAGACTAAAGTGAAATATCTTGTTGGAGTGGGCGTTATCGAGGCCGCTGCATACCTGGCGGCCAATGTCGAGCAGGTCCCAGATGGAAAATCCTTCTTTGCGGGCGAGCATGGTGGCGATGCTGTTGCCCTGGATGTATTCCATCGCAGCGCAGAGCTGGCCATCGATTACTTCCGCGCCGCGAACCGGCGTGAGGTTGGAGTGGCTCAAAGCCTTGCTGGATTCCGCTTCTTCGAGGAGACACTTCTCCAGTTCGGCGGCGCTCTCGCCAAAGACAGACAACTGAATCGCTTTTAGAGCGACGGTTTGACTGGTTTCTGCGTCGTTCGCCTTGTACACCGCGCCCGTCGCAGACTTTGACAGTTCACTCAGAATTTCGAAGTGGCCGATTTTCGTGGACATTGTTTCCGTGCCTCATCACAGAAAAAAGCCGCGCAGCTCCAATTTGCGAGCAGCGTGGGTTAAAACCCGGGGCAGGGTGAAAGTAGGATAGCGCTCACTCGGTTAAGGTTCGAGTTACCAAAGTACTGAGAAATATGGACTTCCGCGGCACAAGCCTGCGCCGGGACCGGAGGCGTCTCTCAGCTTTCGTCCGGCCAGCGTTTTTGTAACTGAAGGTCGCGACCTACCTTGACGAGTTCATCCAGACACCAAGCCTGCGACACCTGGCCTGCGAGATGCGTAACCTTAATGTTGGACGCACCGTTGTATTTGTCAGGGCTGATTGCTCGTGACATTTGTCACCCACTCGTAGTGACGATCTCCACTGACGAGATTTTCGGGGCCGAGGGAATAATGGAAGCAAGCAGTGGAGCTTCCGGAGTGGAGGGTCATGAACTCACTGGAGAGCCCCACGAGCGCGGTTGTCGACAATGAGTTAGTTCAGTTATCCTTGTGGGCTCGGGGCACGCTTACCTGCCGTTCCTCGCTTGTGGTTCCTCTTGGAGTTCAACTGGGCTTCAGCATATGACTTTGACCCGATTCATCACCAAAAACGCCTTCCGCAACAAGCGCCGTAGCATCCTGACGGTGTTGAGTATCGCTTTCTCTTTGCTCTTGCTCACGCTGATGATGACGATCTGGCGGGGATTCTATCTCGACCAAGGCAGCGCCGAGTCGGCGGAAAGGTTGGTGGTGCGACACCGCGTTTCTTTGACGTTCCTTCTCCCCGGCTACTATCGGGAAAAGATTCGCGCGGTGCCGGGTGTGGTGGCCGTGGTGCCGGTCTCGTGGTTCCAGGGGATTTACAAGGACCAGAAACCGGAGAACTTCTTCGCCCGGTTCGGCACCGACCCGGACGAGTTTTTCAAAGTTTTCCGGGACATTGAGATGCCTGAGGACCAGATCAAGGCATGGCAACGGGATCGCCAGGGAGCGATCGTCGATGACAGCCTGGCTAAGAAATATGGCTGGAAGCTGGGCGACCGCATTTTTATACAAGGGGATATTTATCCGGTTGACCTCGAACTGAATGTGCGTGGCATTTTTCATTCGAATCCCGACAACAAGTCGGTCTACTTCAACGCCAAGTATGTGGAAGAGGCGGTTTCTTTTTTCAAGGGGCAGGCAGGCACTTACAGCATCCTGTCGGCCTCGCCGAAGGACGTGACCACGATCGCCAGCACCATCGATGACATGTTTCGTAACTCGCCTCAGCCCACCAAGACGGAAAGCGAGAAGGCTTTTGGCCTTGAGTTCGTGGCCATGATGGGCAACGTGAAGGCTTTCATCCTCATGATTTGTTCGGCTGTGGTGTTTGCCACCCTTTTGGTCTCCGCGAACACTATGGCAATGTCGATCCGGGAACGAACGCGAGAGGTCGCCGTGCTGAAGACTTTGGGTTTCACGCGGCAAAGCATATTGGGTCTATTTGTGAGTGAAGCGGTAGCGCTATCTCTAGCCGGAGGGCTGATTGGGTTTGGCCTGGGCTGGATCTTGGTTTACATGGCCACGCACTCGCCGCAGTTCTTCTCTTTCTTTCCCATGAAAGTGACCCTGGGGATGTGGGGGCTGGCCATGTTGACTGCCGGAGTTGTGGGGCTGCTGAGCGCCGCTATCCCTTCTTATCACGCTTCGAAAGTAAACATTGTGGATGGGTTGCGGCACATCGGTTGAAATGCGGTGGTTGAAATTATGACGCTAGGCAGTTTTGTGGTGCGCAACACGTTTCGCAACAAGCGGCGGAGCCTGCTGACCATGCTGAGCATCAGCTTTTCGCTGCTGTTGCTGACGCTGATGATATCTATCTGGCGCACGTTTTATATCGACCAGGGGCCCCCGGATTCCGCCAAGCGCCTCATCACCCGGGATCGGGTTTCGTTGTCATTTTTCTTGCCCGCCTATTACCGCGAAAAGATTCGAAGCGTACCGGGTGTTGTGGCGGTTGTGCCCATGACTTATTTTGGCAACCACTATAAGGACGACCGCTCTGCGAACGCGTTCGCGCAGGTGGTTACTGACCCGGACGAATATCCCAAAGTCGCGGCCGACAAGATCGTCCCACCCGACCAGTTGCTGGCCTGGCAGCGCGACCGCGCGGGCGCCCTGGTGGATATCGAACTGGCCAAAAAATACGGCTGGAAGATTGGGGACCGCGTCACCCTGGATAGTCCCTATTTCACGGTACGCCCCGAACTAACGATCCGCGCGATTTACACGATCGATCCCCCGGTTCGTTCGCTGATTTTCAACACCAAGTATCTGGAAGAATCGGTCGGCTGGTTCAAGGGGCAGACGGGGTGGTATCTGGTTCAGGTGGCGTCGCCCAGCGACGTGGCGAGTGTCTCCATGGCAATCGACGAAATGTTTCGCAACGCTCCCCAGCGGACCAAGACCGAAAGCCAGCAGGCGTTCCAGCTCTCCTTCGTATCATCTTTAGGAAATGTGAAGGCGTTCATTCTCGGCATTTGCGGGGCGGTAGTGTTTACAATTCTTCTGGTATCGGGCAACACGATGGCCATGTCGATTCGAGCGAGGACGCGTGAAGTCGCGGTGCTCAAGACACTTGGGTTCACCCGCCAGCGCGTGCTTTCGATGTTCGTTGGCGAAGCCATCGCATTGTCGTTGGCGGGCGGGATGCTGGGAGTTCTGGGCGCGACCGCGCTGATACGCTGGTTGACTCATTCCCCCATCGCGATCGGAGTTCCCGCGGGGATGAGCGTCACCCTCCCGACCATGTTGGCGGCGCTGCTGGTGGCGGCGACGGTGGGACTCATCAGTGGCTACCTGCCGGCGTACAACGCATCGCGCACTAATATTGTGGAAGGATTGCGTCACATTGGCTGAAGTGCGTGGGTTTAGATTGAGAGTGAATTTATGGCGATACCGATCAGCTATAACGTCCGCAATTTGAAGCTCCGCAAGGGGCTCACCATCATGACCGCGTTGGGCATCGCGCTGACGGTCACTACCGCGATTTTTCTGATGGCGCTGCTGGCTGGATTGAAGCGGGCATTCGTTTCCAGCGGCAATGCGCAGAATGTACTGGTGCTGCGCAAGGGGTCGGAAGCGGAGTTGTCGGGCGGCTTCGATGCGGCGCTGTTTCCGACGCTTAAGGTTCTTCCCGGCATCGCCAAAGACAGCCATGGCGAGCCCCTGGTTTCGGGCGAGTGGGTAGTCGTGATTGTGCTGCCGCGTAAGGATGGTACGGGAGAAGTGAACGTCACCGTGCGGGGGATGATGCCCGACGGCCTTGAACTTCGGCCCAGCGCAAAACTGATTGAGGGACGCTGGTTCCAGACGGGGCAGCGTGAAGTAGTCGTCAGCAAGTCCATTCGCAGCCGCTTTTCGCATGCCAACATTGGCGACACCATGGAGTTCGGCAAAGGCTTGTGGAAAGTGGTGGGAGTTTTTGATGCCGGTGGTTCGGCGTATGAATCGGAGATTTGGTGCGACGTAAATCAGATGGCTTCGGATTTCGATCGTCAGGGCGGCTATTCCTCGGCATATTTGCGCGCCACCGATCCCATTGCCGCCGATGCGCTCAAGAACCGGGTCAGCGATGACCAGCGTCTCAAACTCGAAGGAGTTCTGGAGACGGACTATTACGCGAAGCAGACCAGTTCGGGCGCTCCCATCAAATACATTGGCATCGTGGTGGCGATCATCATGGCTATTGGATCGAGTTTCGCGGCGATGAATACGATGTATGCCGCGGTGGCGTATCGCGGGCGCGAAATCGCGACCTTGCGAGTGCTGGGATTCTCGCGTCCTGCGATTCTAACTTCGTTTGTTCTGGAATCTCTGATGCTGGCTTTGCTGGGCGCCGTGGCGGGAATTCTGTTGATGCTGCCCTTTAACGGAATGCAGACCGGAACGTCGAATGCAGTGACGTTTAGCGAGGTGGTATTCAGCCTGCAAATTACGGCGCAGGTTGCCGCCTATGCCATCGCGTTCGCGCTGATTATGGGATTGGTCGGCGGATTTGCTCCGGCGTGGCATGCGGCGCGGCAGAATATTCTCGCTGCTTTGCGCGGTTGAATATCACTCTTATGCCGATTGATGCCAAATACGAAGACCTGCAGAGTTTGCGAATCGACCGAACAGGGCACGGCGCGAACAACGGCGAACCTCCTGCTTGGGCACGGCGGTACATTTTTATTGGAATCGCAATCGTCGCCGTGCTGAGTTTGTCCGCTTTGGCCTACCGTCTGCTATCGCGCGACGTACCCGAGGTGGAGGTGACGCGGGCTTCCGCGGAGAGCAGCGATGTGGGCGGCACGGTGCTCTCGGCCACGGGCTACATCGTCGCGCACCACACCATCAATGTGAACTCCAAGGTCACGGGACGCCTGGCCTGGATTGGCGTGGAAAAAGGCGACAAGGTGAAAGAGGGACAGGTTCTGGTTCGGTTGGAAGACCAGGAATTCCGCGCTTCCTACGAGCAGGCGAAGGGCGCGCTGGACAATGCTCGCGCTTATCTGGATGAACTGGAACACGGATCGCGCCCGGAAGAAATACAGCAAGCGCAGCACAATCTGGATGAAGCCCGTGCCACGCTGGTCGATGACAAACTGACTCTGGACCGCACTAAAGAGCTCTCGTCTGCGGGCGTAGTTTCGCGTCAGGTGATGGACGACGCCACCGCCAAGTTTGAGTCAGACCAGCAGCGCGTCAACTCCCTCGACAAGGCCTTCCAGTTGATGAAGATTGGGCCTCGCGCGGAAGAGATTGCTCGGGCCCGTGGAGCGTTGACGCAAGCGCAAGGGCAGCTCGACTACGCCAAGTCACAGCTCGACGCGACCGTGATTCGTGCGCCTGTTACGGGCACCATCCTCGACCGCACGGCCGAAAAAGGCGAACTGATCACGGCGCAGTTTGCCAGCGCCGCGGCTGGCGGTCCTCAGGGATCGGTGGTATCGCTGGCGGATTTGAATGATCTGCAAGTTGAACTCGACATCGCGCAGGCGGACTTCGCCCGGCTCGGTCCTAAACAAAAGGGCATCGTTTCTACTGACGCTTACCCTGACAAGCAATACGCCGGCGAAATCGCGCAAATTTCACCGGAGGCGAACCGGCAAAAGGCTACCGTGCAGGTTAAGGTGCAGGTACTGGACCCGAGCAAGTTCCCGGATATCTCTCTGCGTCCGGAAATGAATGCCACGGTGAAGTTCCTGGCGGATGAGCAAAAATCCACCAGCAAGCAACCGGCGGGAGCCTTCGTGCCCGCAACCGCTCTGCGGGATCATGACGCCAAGAAGGTCGTGTTCCTGGCTTTCGACGGCAAGGCGCGTATGCGCGAGGTGCATGTGCTGAGCCAGCGCAGCGACGGCTTTCTCGTAGACGGGCTGGTGGGCGGTGAAACTGTGATCACACAGGCACCTCAGAATCTGAAAGACGGAGACACCATCAAAATCAAGGGGCAATCATAACCATGAGTACAGTCGCTGAAAACAAGATCGCTACCGGAACCGTAGTTGTTCAAGCTCGCAACGTCAGCAAGGTTTTCAAGCGCGAGTCCTTTGAAGTGAAGGCGCTCGACGACGTCTCCATCGACATTGCAACCGGCGAATTCATGGCGCTGATGGGGCCTTCCGGATCTGGCAAGACCACGCTGCTGAACATGATTGCAGCCATCGACCGGCCGACCTCCGGCCAGTTGCTGGTTCAGAATCAGGACATTTTTCGTTTTAGCGACTCACAGCAAGCCCACTGGCGCAACGAGCACATCGGTTACGTCTTTCAGACGTTCAACCTGATCCCGGTGCTCACCGCGTTTGAAAACGTGGAGTTGCCGCTGCTGCTGACCCACCTCAACTCGCAACAGAGGCGTGAGCACGTCATGACGGCGCTGAAACTTGTCGGATTGGAAGAGCGGGTCAACCATTTGCCCAAGCAACTCTCCGGCGGCCAGGAGCAAAGAGTTGCAATCGCGCGAGCGATTGTGAGCGATCCTACGCTGCTGCTGGCGGATGAGCCCACGGGCGACCTGGACAGTCACTCCGCCACGGAAGTTCTGGAGATCCTGAAGCGCCTGAACGAGGACTTCCACAAGACGATTGTGATGGTGACGCACGATCCGCATGCAGCTTCGTATGCGCACGTGACCCGGCATCTGGAGAAGGGAATGCTATTGCCTCCGGGATAGTTCGAAGGATTGTTTGCAAAATCAAAATAAAGAATAGGTTCGACTCATTGCCGGGCTGGAACGACTGCCAGTGGCGCCAACTCAGACTCTGAGTCAGCCACCCATTGCCAGGCGCGGCGACCGGTGTCGAGCGGCACAGTTTTGGCCTCTCCATACGCCACCAAGCGATTGAGCACCGTGGTCACCGAGGCCATGGGATCTTTGTGGCGGGCCAGCATGAGCGGGATCTTCTCCTGAATCCGCTCACAGACGTCGCGGGCACTCAGAGCGCGGTTTGCATCCATCAGAACCATGCGGCAGGCTTTGGTGAAACCGGGTTGACGTCCACTGCTCTTGCGATCCAGCAACTCCAGCAATTCATCGCTCAATACGCCATCACCGAAAAGGTTGGCGAGGCCGGCTATGGTCTGTTTGATGGTGCCGATGCGGCGCATCACCTCGGCTCGCTGTTGCAGAAGCTGCCGCAGCTCTTCGTGGGCCTGCTGCACCACCTCTTCCACATGACCATTCCCGGTGTTGGTAATGGTCTTTATCGCGCTCGCGCTTTCCTGGATCTGCATAAATTCTCCAATCGCGCCCGCTGGTCAGGCACACTCTAGCTCTCTAATTCATACGCAAGAAGCCGGGCCGGAGTTCCCTGATTCCCACCCGACCAGACGCCGGCTAACGGTCCGGTCTAATGCATTGGACGTTCGAGGCGGGAGTTGGTTAACACTGAACCGAAGAGCCACTCAGCGGCGGATTATAGGGCCAAAAAACATCACTGGAGAATAATCACAAGCAGGCGGCCATCGGATTGATATCCGTCGCCAGTGGCGTTCTTGGCTCCCTGGACGGGGTTCGGTGGAAGATAGTAGGCGAGACTCTTGACTTGATTCGCGTTCTGCAGGCTGCTGCCGATGTTGTCGCGTTCTCCATCGACCAGAGGATCGATCTTGTGCGTAACACTGCCGTTGCGCTTGTCCTTGGCGAAGCCGATGTCGTGCGTGCCCGCTCCCACCCAGACCTCTTCTCCGTTCCACGTGGCGGGCGCCTTCCAAATGCGAAAATGGTGACGGCTGGCCACCATGGCGATGGGTTCGGCCATCTCGTAGCCGAAATCCTGCGGCCGCCCGAAGAGGTAAAGGGTGCTCATCGGCATTTGCAGATAATCTTTATTCTCGTAAGTTTCGAGCGCCGCACTGAGCACAGCTTTCTTTTTGGTGGTGTCGGCGACGTGCCAATCCGCGGCAGTGAGCGCGGCCTGAACACGTTCTTGCGATCCAATGATCACAAAGTTCACCATATCGCCCAGGTTCTGGTACTGGTCGTTGACCCGGCGCGGCAAGCCGTCGATCGCTTTGCGGAGTTTGGAATCGAGGGGAGCATCGGAGAGCTTGAGGACCGGCGCAGTTGTCGAAGTATCTATCGACGCCTCCGAGGTCGCGATCGTCTGGGTAAAATCCTGACTTCCCGCGCCGGTTTGCGACCAAACCGAGACAGCCAAAAGACAGAATACGGCTAAGAAGAAGAGCCCTCGTTGGCGGACCATGAGCATTTCAGCAACAAGCATCAGGAATAACCGAAGCACCTTCTTAATTATTATCCTCCTAATCCATCCGAAGCGGCAGGAGGAGAAACACTTTGCTGGACGGCGTTGACCGACATTCCAAGAAACGCGGCCGGTCCAGTCCCAAAGTGAACCCATCCCCAATCTGGGATTTCTTTCCGACTTCAATGATCGACCCGTGCTCCCGCGGCGACGGCAAGAACGAAACTTTCCGATGTGAAAAGAGTAGGCGAAGGATTCTCCCTGTCAACCGCGACACAACCCGGGCCCTCCCTTTTGCGCGTCCTGCTGGTGGGGAGCCAGGAGGAGGACTTCTTTCTCATCCGGGAAATCCTCGATCGCAACCGGAATGCCCTGCCCGCGGAACTCGATCATGCCGCCTCGCTGGAAGAGGCCAAGGCAATGTTGCAGCGTGGTGGCTATGGGCTGGTCTTGTTTGAACATGAGACCGGGAATGCCGCGGCCACCAAGCTTCTCTCCGAGTTTCTGCATACGCGGGGCGCCATGATGCCCTTCATTTTGCTGACCGAGCACGCCGATGAGAAAGCCGTTGCCGAAATTATCCAGGCGGGCGCCTATGACTGCGTGGAGAGATCGCAGCTCACCGGGGCCAACCTGGTGCGCACCATCCGCTGCGCCCTGATTCTGCATTCGACACAGCAGAAACAACAAATGGCGGAACAATCCCTGCGCAAGCTTTCCTGTGCGGTCGAGCAGTCTGGCGACATGATCTTTATAACCAACAGCGAAGGTCTTATCGAATATGTCAATCCCGCGTTTGAAACGCTGACTGGCTACCGCCAGGAGGACGTGGCAGGCAAAACTCCAGGCATTCTGAACTCCGGGCAGCAGGCACCGGCCATTTACCGCGAGCTGTGGGAGACCATTCGCTCCGGAGACCACTACCGCGCCGTCCTGGCGAACCGCAAGAAGAATGGTGAGATCTACTATGTTGACGAGAGCATCAGCCCCATTCGAGACGCTGACGGGCGCATCACCCACTTTGTTTCCAACGGCCGCGATCTCACCGACCGATTGCATCTGGAAGCGCAGTTGCTTCAGGCCCAAAAGATGGACGCCGTCGGACGCCTCGCTGGTGGCGTGGCTCACGACTTTAACAATCTGCTCACCATTATCACCAGCTATTCGGAGCTGGCGCTCGATTCTGTGGTGCCGGGAAGTCCCACCCAGTCGCGAATCCAGGAAATCCTTTCCGCCGCCCATCGCGCCGCCGCCCTAACCCGGCAGTTGTTGGCTTTTGGTCGGCAACAGCCGCAGGCCTTGCGCGTGGCTGAGCTCAACCCGGTGGTGAGTGGAATCGTCAAGACTCTGCACCGCCTCATCGGAGAAGATATCGAGATCACCTTCGTTCCCGGTGAAGCACTGGGCATAACTCGTTTGGACCCAGTGCAGATCGAGCAGATTCTCATGAACCTTGCTGCCAACTCCCGCGACGCCATGCCTCAAGGCGGGCGGTTCACCATTCAAACGTCCGACGTATTGCTCGACGAACAATATGCCGACCGCAAGCGGGCCATCATTCCCAAGGGACGTTACGTTGTCCTGACCGTGAGCGACACCGGCGAAGGTATTCCCTCAGACCATCTGGCGCACGTCTTTGAACCCTTCTATACCACCAAGCCCTCGGGCAAGGGCACCGGACTTGGGCTGGCCACGGTGTACGGTATCGTCAAACAAAATCATGGATTCGTGTGGGTCTACAGCGAACCGGGAATGGGCAGCACCTTCAAGATCTACTTGCCCTGCGTGAAGGACCGGGCCGGCGCCCCGGATATTGTGGATGAAGCTCCAGAAAGAATGCTCCGTGGCACGGAGACCGTCTTGCTGGTCGAGGATGAAGAAGCCCTTCGCCGAGCGGCCGCCGAATACCTCACCCTTCGCGGATACACCGTTCTTGAAGCGCGAGACGGCCTGGACGCTTTGGCTGTCACCAAGAATCATGGATCCACGATTCACGTGGCCGTCACCGATGTCGTAATGCCGCACATGAGCGGGGGCGAACTGGCGAGGGAGTTGGAAACCCTGCGCCCGGAGACCAGAGTGCTATTTGTCTCGGGCTACGCTGGCCAGACCGTGGTAGATCACAAAGTTGTCGATGTGGAAAGCAACTTCCTCCAGAAGCCGTTCACCTTGAAACAGCTGGCCGGCAAAGTCCGGACGGTTCTGGACCAGAGTCCAGCCGTGCCCATCGCAGCGCGCGCGATCGCATCGTTGCAGCAGCTAAGGTAAGATCCGAGTGAGCTTGCCATCTTTCAAGCAGAAACGGTCTCCACCCCAAGTCACGGTGTGACCGCCAAGGCTCACAATCCAGACTGCGACCGCGAGCAAATCCCTTAGAGGAAGCAGCCACGCATACTTCAGAACCTGACGGTCCCGCAGAGCGCCGAAGCCCACAACAAACGCAACCGCAAAGCGAAGGAGCAGCGTGATTGCTAGCGCACTCCAAGCCCACAACGCTGCCTGGCTTGCCGCTAGCGCCAGCAGAGCCCACACGAAACCAAACGTGAAAATCAGACCCAGGTAGCCACCGGCGCGCGCATCGCGGACTCCGCGTGCCCAGCGAAGCTGATGCGCGAAGAACTCTGGCAAGCGGTAAGACGGGAGATACGTCTCTACCACCACTTCCGAGAGCTTTACTATCAGCCCCAGTCCGGCAATGCGCTTCCCCAGTTCGTAGTCATCAGCGAGATAATCCACAAACGAAGCGAAGCCACCGATCTTCTCCAGCTCGCCACGGCGAAAGGCGAGCGTCGAACCCAATCCAAACCGGATGCCGCCTTCAAGCTGCCACGCCGCCAGCACACTCGGGCAAAATTCCGTGCTAATACCCAGCGCTTCCAGACGCGAACCCAGCGTAGCGCCCGCGACTCCGCAGTAAAGGCAAGTCACCATTCCTACCCGCGAGTCGGCCAAGGGCGCAGCCACGCGGCGCAGGTAGTCGGGTTCCACGCGGATGTCGCTGTCGTTGACGATCAAGTGGTCGTAGCGTGCTTCGGACAGCATCTGCGCCAGATTGCTGACCTTCACATTCGCGCCCAGGATTTTCTCGCTCACCACCAACTGAATTCTTCGGTTGGGAAATTCCTGCTGCAATTCCTTCACGCTGTCGATCGCAGCATCATTGGGATCGCTCACCCCAAAGATGATTTCGTACTCGGGGTAGTCCTGGAGGCAGTGGCTGCGAAAGCTCTCATAGATTTCAGGGTCGGTGCCTTTGAGCGGCTTTAGAATCGAGATGGGCGGCAAGGCTTGCGTAGGGCGGGCGCCCTCGCCCGCCTTTCGCTCGCGAAGAAATGCGGCTGCGCTCCAGAGACAGAGAAGATAGTAGAACGCACTGGAAACGGTACCGCAGGCGGCAATGATTTCGACGATCCGGATGATTTGGGGAATCATGCGCGAGGAGCTAGATCGACGGAGACCCGCTTTGCGTCGATGAAGCCTGCTATCCCATAGCAGGGACCCATCGTCAAGCGGAAGACACCGTCGCGCTTCTCCAGATCTAGACCCGAGATTACGTTTTGGCAACTAAAGTCGAAAAGCTCGAGGTCGGTGATGTCTTCCAGGGTAAACGTGACGATCGCCGGTTTGTACACCGTCATGATGCGTATCCACGAGGTTCGAGTGCGGTCCAGGTGGAGTTCCAGAACTTCTCCATCATGGAAGGAAAGATTGCCCGCAAACCACTGGAGGAGTTTGTCAGAACCAGGAATGTCTGGAAAGGATTCCATCTCTCACTCGTAACGCAGCGCCTCTATGGGATCCAAATTTGCCGCCTTCCAAGCGGGATAGATTCCGAAAACCAGCCCGGTTCCCGCCGCAGAAACGAAACCGAAGATCGCCCAGAACGTCGACATGCGGGCGGGCAGCGAGGGCCACAGCATCGGGATTACGCTGACGATGGCCGCGCCAATCAAGATCCCGATCACGCCGCCGACAGCGGTAAGAATGATCGCTTCCAAAGTGAATTGCAAAAGAATGTCCCGTTTACGCGCTCCGATGGCTTTGCGAACGCCGATTTCACGCGTCCTCTCGGTGACGCTCACCAGCATGATGTTCATCACGCCCACGCCGCCGACAATCAGGCCTACGCTTGAAATTGCGAACATGCCCACGAAGAGCATGCCGGTGAGCTGATTCCAGACGTCTGAGATCGAGTCCGAAGTAAAGACCGCGAAATTATCCGGCTTGTCGTTCGGAACTTTCCTCCGCCGCCGCAGTAGTTCCCGGATTTCGTCGATGGCCTTCGGCATGTCGTCATGAGACGTGGCTTTTACGCTGATCCAATGCTGTTTCAACTCCGGATGCAGCTTCTTAAGGGTGCTCAAAGGAAAGATCGCTTTGTTGTCTTCCGGATTCTTGCCGCCGCCAAAGACTGATTTGACCTGCTGGATGACCCCAATCACGGTAAAAAGCTGCCCCTCGATGTTCACTTCCTTGCCCAGCGGACTCTGATCGCCAAACAGCTCCTGGGCAGTGTCCGCGCCCAGCAGCACCACCGGGGATCGATGTTCTTCATCCACCTCACTGAACCAGCGGCCGGATGCGATCTGCAGGTCGAATACTTCCTTGGCGGAAGCCTGGTCGCCCTGGAGAATTGTATTCTTCACTTTCTTGTCACCGTATTTCACGGCAAATGAACCCACTCCGAGCTCCGGCCGGAAATAACGCAGATCGGCGGTGACTGCTTTCACATGCGGCAAGTCGCGCATCGCAAGGGCATCATCGTAGGTGAGCTCTTTGCGCGTGCGCATCTCCTCGGTGGGGCGCCCAAAGCTGAACGGCTCCAGATGAAATGCAAAAATGACGTTCGAGCCGATGCTGGCGACCATGTCGCGGACGTTGTCGTCCAATCCGCGTCCGATGGAGGAGACGCCAATCACCATGGCGACACCAATGACGATTCCCAGCACAGTCAGCGACGAACGCATCTTGTTGCCGCGGATGGTGTCGGTCGCCATCTGCACGATCTCGCCGAATTCGTCTTTGCGAATCATAGGGAATGGAGTGATCTGGCGATCGGGTCATTTGCGATTGAAAACTTTGCCGTCGGTTCTGACTTTAGGTTTTCAATCACCAGATCACCCCGATCACAAAATCGCCAGATTCTTTACGTTTCAAACCGCAACGCCACAATGGGATCGAGTTTCGCCGCTTTGCGCGCGGGATAAACTCCAAAGAAAACTCCCACGCCTGCCGACACAAGCAGTCCCGCCGCCACGGCCCACAGCTTGATCGAGGAAGGCATTCCAATCAGCAAAGTTACACTCAGAGCAATGACTACCCCCAACAATACGCCCAGAGCGCCACCCGTGAGCGCCAGCGTCACCGACTCGATCAGAAACTGCATCAACACATCTTCGCGTCGCGCCCCCAGCGCCTTGCGAATGCCGATCTCGCGTGTGCGCTCGGTCACCGAGACCAGCATGATGTTCATGATCACAATGCCGCCGACCACTAGCGAGATGCAGGCAATCCCGATGGTGGCGATGAAGAACGTCTGGCTGAAGTTGGTCCAGATTCCCAGCAGGCTGGCGTTGGTCTCAATGTCAAAGCTGTCGTCGCCCCCGAGCTGATCATGCCGCCTGGCGCGCAGAGCGGCGCGCGCTTCATCTACCGCCTCGTTGAGAGGAACTCCCGCGCTGGCAGCTTTGGCCGCGATCCGCAGGCCATTATTGTGCCATCCGTATTGTTTGAGGGCCGCCGTCATGGGGATCATTATGTAATTGTCAGCGCTCTGCCCCAAGGTCTTGCCCTTCTTCGTCCCCACGCCAATTACCTGATAGGTCCACCCGTCGACTCGGATTTCCTTGCCCAGTGGATCCGTACCCACCAGCAGATGCTCCACGATATCCGTTCCCACCACGGCGACCGGGGAGCGATTATCAAGGTCTGTCTGGTTGAGCATGCGCCCCGCGCTCAGGTCGATATCGAGAATTGTGGCCATCCCGGGAGTGACTCCCCGTACCAGCGTGTCGCTGATCGATTGCCCGCCATACTGCACACGGCCGGTTTCGTTGCGCGTAGATGCTGCCACCAGATCGCAATGCCGGCAGGCATCCACCACCGCCTGGTAGTCCTCCATGGTCAGGTCTTTGCGCTTCTCACCTTCCAGATAGTGGTCCACATTGGTAACGGCTGGAGAGACTTTGAAGATCAGGAAAACATCCGCGCCCAGATTGAAGACCTTCTGCGCCACGTAGTCATTGATGCCCGAGACGAAGGTGACCACGGCGATGACGGCAGCCACTCCGATCACCACGCCGAGCAGGGTCAACACGGAGCGCAGCTTATTCACCCACAGCGACTGCAGCGCGATTCGGATGGCTTCGGCGATGTTCATGGTCGGGCTTCGGCTTTCGGGCTTCAGGCTTCGGCCAAAACGGAGTTTCGGCGCGGCCCGCTCGTCGATAAGTCTACCAGCAAGCGAGTCCTCAAGGCGGATTTGAAGCAGCGGAGCGTCGGCGTGCCGAAGCCCGGCAGCGGAAGCCCGAAGCTCGTATAATGATTCTGTTGGCAGCTGGACCGGACGGTCGCTTTCTACGTCTTCGGACGCGGGGAGAGGAAAGTCCGAACTCCGCAGAGCAGTGTGCCGGATAACGTCCGGGAGGCCGGGTTCAAGCCCGTCCGACGGAAAGTGCCACAGAAAACATACCGCCCGCATCTTTCGGGATGAGGGTAAGGGTGAAAAGGTGCGGTAAGAGCGCACCGCCGCCGCAGCAATGCAGCGGGCAGGGCAAACCACACACGGAGCAAGACCAAATAGGAAGGGAGCCGGGACTTAATTGTTTCGGCACGCGCCGGCTCGGTGCGTCAAACCTTCGGGTAGGTCGCTAGAGCCTCGCAGCGATGCGTGGCCCAGAGGAATGACCGTCCCGCCGGAGCAATCCGGCGGACAGAATTCGGCTTACAGGTCCGGCTGCCATAGTCTTTTGCTTCTCATCATTTCCAAACCAGCCCGGCAGATTCTGGGATGTCGGATGTGCGCGCCACATGCTACCATCCACGAGTGGGAGACTCCGCTTGCGTGCCGATTGCTGCCTCGGCCGTCCCAACCACGACGGTCACTTCGCGGCACTCCGGCCTCGTCCGCGTCACTCACTGGATCACCACCCTGTGTTTTTTTGCCCTGCTCGTCAGCGGAGTGGAAATTATCATTTCTCACCCCCGCTTCTATTGGGGCGAAACCGGCAACGATTTGACTGCGCCGTTGTTCAAACTACCGATCCCCGCCTCGAGGAGATTGGTGCCAACCGGCTATGGGTACGTGCTGCCGGACCAGAACGGCTGGAGCCGCTATCTCCACTTTCAGGCCGCATGGGTCGTGATAGTGACGGGCTTACTGTATGCAATTTCCGGCTTGTTTACAGGGCATTTGCGGAAAAACCTGCTCCCGGGCAAGGCCGATCTTTCGTGGCGTGGATTCTCGACCGCAATCGCGAACCATTTGCGCTTCAAAGGGCCGAGTGAGTCAGAAGCTTGGTCGTATAACCTGCTCCAGCGACTCACCTACTTGTTCGTGATCTTCTTTCTGTTTCCCTTGGTAATCTGGACGGGCCTGGCGATGTCTCCCGCCTTCGTTTCCGCGTTTCCAGCGACCGTCAACGTGTTAGGCGGGCAGCAATCCGCGCGCACTCTTCACTTCTTCGTCTCCCTGGCTCTCGTGCTCTTCCTGCTCGTCCATGTCCTGATGGTTTGTCTTGCCGGATTCAAGAGCCGCATGCGCGCGATGATCACAGGCCGCGTCGCTACACACTTGGAGCGCCCATGAGCGAACCTTCTCGCGTCGAACCTTCTCGCGTCGAATCTTCCCCCGTCCAATCTTCAAGCCGCGGACTGTCACGCCGGAAATTGATCACCACCGGAATCGCGGCCGCTGCTGGCGTAGCGGGCTTGGGAGCTGCCGCGCGCATTGCCGAGAAGTATGGGCTTGTACCACCCGATCACGGCGGCATCTACGGCCTCGGCGAAACGCTGACCTACGCTTCGCAGCGTCTGCTGACCAGGCACTCTCTAGCGCGTGAATTCTCCAGGAGCCAGATTTCGAAGCCCCCATTCGCCAACGAAATCGAGCCTCCGACTGATGAGTTCAAGCACCTTCAGGCCGGCGGGTTCGCGGACTGGCGGCTCTCGGTCAATGGCATGGTCGCCCGGCCCGCCTCCTTTTCGATCGATCAGCTTAAGAGTTACCCGTCTCACACCCAGATCACCATGCTGCAGTGCGAAGAGGGATGGTCGTATATCGCCGAATGGGTCGGCGTGCCTTTGTCTCGCGTTCTTGATGTTGTGGGAGTCCTCCCTCAGGCCAGATACGTCGTCTATTTCTCGATAGAACCCGACACATGGGAAAGCATCGATATGGCCGACGCATTGCACCCGCAGACTTTCCTGACTTATGGGATGAATGGCGACGAGCTTCCTGTGGGCCACGGCGGGCCGCTTCGCCTGCGGCTCCCTCGCCAGGTCGGCTATAAGAACGTGAAGTTCCTCACCCACCTGACGGTGACCGACAGTCTCAAAGGTTTCGGTAAGGGACTGGGCGGCGCATCCCCAGAATTCGGCTATGCCTGGTATGCCGGCATCTAACGCACGTTTCAGGCGAGTGGCGCATCTCATCACGTATGGATGACGGGCAAAACGAAACAATCCTCAGGTGCACGTTCCGACGAAAACCTGCTGGCACTGACAAAGTTGACGTTGTTGACACTTCGCGGTGATTGATATCAAATAGGTTGTCAGTCTGCGGCGCAGCCCAGCGAATTCGGCTTCAGGTCGGCTGCCTTAATACTTCATATTCCAAATTTCACGTTCAGGAGCACACTCATGTCAGCACCCAGCCGTCGTCCGGAGATTCGCCGACGCCGCGCCCGTCAGCACAAGATCACGACCCTCCGCAAGCGTCTCGCTTCAGCCAAGACCGATGCTGACCGCGACCGGGTCACCGCCAAGCTGCACAAGCTCGCCATCGCTTCGCCAGGCCAGCCGCTGCTGAAGTAGCTCCCAAATCAAATCCGTCTTACGCCAGCGCGGGCTAAACCGCAGGTTATGCCACGCCTGCCGTCGTCCTCTTGCCGGGTGAAGCAGGCTGGCCGAGGCATTCGGCTTTCCCTTTCGGGCTCAGGACTTCCTGATAGACATCCATGATGCGGCGTACAGATTTTTCCCAGGAAAATTTCTTCACCTGCCGATAGCTGCGCTCCTTCATTTTTTCGCGCAAGGGTTGGTCGAGAAGAACCCGGTGCAGCGCTCGCATGATCTCAAAAACGTTCTCCGGGTGGACCAGCACCGCGGCGTTGCCCACCACTTCGGGCAGCGACGACACGTTTGAGGTCACGACCGGCGTGCCGTGGGCCATTGCCTCCAGCGGAGGCAGGCCGAATCCCTCATACAACGAGGGGAAGATAAATATCTTCGCCGCGTCATAAAAAGTGCGCAGCACTTCGATGGGCACAAAGCCCAGAAAGCGCACGTCGTTCTGCACACCGCTTCGGATCACCGTTCGCCGCAAGTCGGGGTTGCCGGAAACGTCGTCTCCGATAATGATGAGCTTCAAGTCCGGAAACGCCTGTTCTTTTTCCAACTCCGTCTTCAACGCGGAAAAAGCTTCAATCATGCGCACCACGTTCTTGTGCGGGCTGATTCTTCCCGCATAGAGCAGGAACGGATACGTGACTTGGTAGCGCTCGGCAATCAACTGGCGGTCGGCCGCGCTGGCATGTCCATGAAGAAAGCGCTCATCGATCGCGTTATAGACCACCTCGATGCGTCCCGCCGGAATGCCGAACAGTTTCTCGATCTCGATTTTGGTAAAGTTTGAAACTGCGAAAATGCGCGCTGCCCCCCGCAAAACCCGCTTGGTCGACTGGAAGTGCACGGACCCCCAAAACCCGCTCTGCTGGCGCGCCCGCGACAGATGTTCCAGCATATCGTGCACCGTCATCACGTAGGGGCATGGCAGTGCGCGCGGGACGGAAAACAGATTCGGGATGTGCACCAGATCGCATTCCAGCCGCTTCACAATCGTGCGAAACTCACGGAAGCTCTTGAGGGAGCGCTCGGGCTCCGCAAGAGGAACCGTGTGAAAGTTATGCGGGAGGGGCCCGATTTCCTTGACCTTGGCAGGAGAGCCGATGAGGAAATACGTGGTCTCGTGGTCAAGCCGTCCGAGAGTTCGCACGACGTTGCGGATGTATGTGCCTACGCCGAACTCAGTCATCCGCCGAATGTCGATGGCGATCTTCACTGGGGGCAATTTAAACACAGAGGACGCGACGCTTTACAGCACAATTGAGTGAACTCGTGTTAAACCCGCACTTCGGCCTGCGCCTTGGCCCTGCGCTCGGCATACAGCGGGAACGCCTCACACATGCTAAGCACCTCTTTGCGGATTCTCGTCAGCACAGCCACATCGGTCCGCTGAAGAAGAGATTCCGCGATCCAGCGCCCGACCTGCTGCATCTCTGCCTCTTTCATTCCCCGCGTGGTCAGGGCCGGAGTGCCGATGCGGATGCCGCTCGGCTTCAGCGGCGGGTTGACATCGAACGGAATGGCATTCTTGTTAACGGTGATTCCAGCATCTCCCAGCGCCTTCTCGGCCTCGCTGCCCAGCATGCCCTTGGAGAAAACATCGACCAGCATCACGTGCGTATCCGTCCCTCCGGAAATGATGCGGAAGCCTTCGCCCGCCAGCGTCTCCGCCAGCACTTTCGCATTGGCCACGACTTGCTTCGCATAGTCCCGGAATTCGGGCTGCATCGCTTCCAGAAAACAAATCGCCTTGGCTGCGATGATGTGCATCAACGGCCCGCCCTGCATCCCAGGGAAAACTACTTTATCGATCGCCGCCGCGAACTCTGCCTTGGAAAGAATCATGCCCGCTCGCGGGCCGCGCAGTGTTTTATGGGTTGTCGAAGTAACGATGTGCGCATGCGGCACAGGCGAGGGATGAACCCCACCCGCCACCAGTCCGGCAAAATGCGCCATGTCGACCAGAAAAAGCGCGCCCACTTTGTCGGCGATCCGCCGCATGCGGACGAAATCAATGATGCGGGGGTATGCGCTGCCGCCACCGATGATCAGCTTCGGATGTTCCTGCTCGGCCAGTTTTTCCAGCGCGTCATAGTCGATCGTCTCCGTTTCCTTGGTCACGCCGTACGGAACGATCTTGTAGGTTTTCCCGGAGAAATTCAGATGATGGCCGTGCGTGAGGTGGCCACCATGGGCCAGGTTCAACCCGAGAATGGTGTCACCCGGCTGCAGCACTGCTGCGTAAGCTTCCATGTTTGCCTGCGATCCGGCGTGGGGCTGGACGTTGGCGTGCTCGGCGCCAAATAACTGCTTGGCGCGGTCGCGCGCCAGGTTCTCGACCACGTCCGCGAACTCGCAGCCGCCGTAGTAGCGCTTACCGGGATATCCCTCGGCATATTTGTTCGTGAAGACCGAGCCCGCGGCCTCAAGGACAGCCTCACTGACGAAATTCTCCGAGGCAATCAGCTCCAGACCCTCGTGCTGGCGGCGGGTTTCGTTATCGATGGCAGCGGCAATCTGCGGATCCGCTTCGTAAAGCGGGAGGTACATCTTAGCTGCGGAGTTCTTCATTTCTTTTTCCTGGTGGCACGTAAACGTTCGGACGGTGAAGTTCCATGTATCGCTCCGGTGCCTTGACCGGAGTAAAGCCAACTTGTGAGTAAAGTCCATGCGCATCGCGCGTGGTCAGAATCCAGCGGCGCAGATTCTGCAGAGCGGGGTGCTCCGTAATGCATTCCATCAGCCACTTGCCCAAGCCACGGCCGCGATGCGACTCCAGCAAAACACATCGCCAACATATGCGATGGTGGCAAAGTCGCTGATCACACGGGCAAAACCAACCTGCGCAACCTCGCCGTCATAAATGCCGAAACAGAGCGCATGATCAATCGAGCGCGCGACGATCTCCTGCGGAATACCCTGGGCCCAGTAGCAATTCGTGAGAAAGCCGTGGATCACATCCAGACTCAGGCGCTCGCGGTCGGTGCTGATGACAAACTCACCGCGGCGGTACTCCATCACTGTTTCGGAGTCAGTCGTGCGCCCGTTCGTCATGCCCCATTCTACCGCTTCATACGAGCGTAGCGCCCGCTCGGGGCGGTCTGGTTAGCTCTCAAAAGCTGTGCGCAAGAACGAAACCAGTTGCCAGCCATCCATGTACTTGTAAGGCGTCTCACCCATGGTGTAGTGACCGCAGGGCAACACTACGACCTTGTGATTCAATCCGTGCCGCTCGAATTCTTCCACTACATTTCGCGAAAGCTCCGGCAAAAAGGTCAGGTCGTACTTCGCATAAATGATGAGCGACTTCCGGGGCCAGCGCGAGAATTGCTTGAAATATGCCATCGGACTAACCGCGAGCCACGATTGCCGCAAGGTTTCGAGATTGGTCTGCGATTCGATTCCCTGCCGGACGTGCCGGGTTGACTGTCCATGCCACACCACGTCAGCAACGTAGGTGGAAGCATGGTTGAACGCGGCCACGCGAATCCGCGGATCGTGCGCGGCAGCGATAAATGCGTAACATGAACCGAGACTCGTGCCCACGATGCCAAGTTTGTTGTAGCCCTGCTGCTCCAGCCAATCGAGACAGCAGCGAACATCCACAACGCCCTGCCGGACCGCATCGAGTGTGCGCCCAATGTTGGCGGAGACGGCATAGTCTGCGCGGCTGATCTCAGCCGGCATGCGGATGTCATGATAAGGCATCGTTAACCGCAACACTGCAATACCCATCATGTTCAGAACTTGGCAGAGGCTGACGTAGGCAATCGCATCCGCATTCCAGTGCGGCAGAAGAACAATGGCGCGCTTACCCCACGCAGGGAACCAGCGCGCATTTACCAGATTGTTTTCCGGATAAGGCGTTTTCACGGGCGCCGTGAAACGCAGGAACTCGGCAAATGTTCCCTTCACCTTCGCTTCGAGCTTCAGGTCAGGGACTTCGCGCGTGGAGAAAACCTGCACCTCGCGCTTCTCCAGCCGGTAATCGGTTGGCGGCGTGTAGGAATAAAACTCGTCGCTGGAGGCGACAATCCGCCGGTTGAAATCGATAAAGAACTTGGCCGGATCATTCACCACCTGCCCCGGCCGCGTGCCGTTCCGGCAAGGCCAATCGCGCGCCCACTCCACGCCCCAGTCCAGCGGACGCACGACGCGGTTGTTGTCCACCGAGGTAAGCCGGTGCTCCCAGTCATACATCCACTGCGCATAGCGAGAAGGCATGGTCAATTCTCAAGTGTAACAAGCGGAAATGAACGTACTACGGGCGATTCACTCAACGGTCGCAATCAGCGGTTGGCAACGGGCATTTAGTGTCTGAGCGGGACAGGGTGCGGGATATTGATCGATGCGAGATGCGTTAGCTTGCGTACCTTCTGGGCACGCGCTTGGAAATGTTGCAGAGAATCTCGTAGGGCGAACTGTTGGCCAAGCGGGCATGTTCGAGCGCATCGACGCTCAAACCGTCCACCGTTCCCAGCAAGACGACCTCATCGCCTACCGAGACACCGGGAATGCCACTCACATCCACGAGCGTCAGGTCCATCGAGATGCTGCCGATAATGGGTGCGTAGTGATCGCGTACGATCACGCGGCCGCGGTTCGAAAGCTGGCGATTGTATCCGTCGGCGTATCCCACCGGCAGAACGGCAACGTGCGCCGGAGCCTTGGTCACGTAGGTTCCGCCATAGCCCAGAGCCTGGTTGGCGGCGAAATCGCGCATGGAGAGAATGCGCGTCTTCCAGGTCAGCACCGGCTTCACCGCAAGCCGCAGCGTGCCGCCGCTCACTTCCCTGCCCGCACGCTGAAACGGCAAGTAATATCCGTAGAGCGCGACGCCCGGACGCACCATGTTGTTCCAGGTCTCGCGCCGCGAGATCAGCGCGCTGGTGTTGGCCATGTGTACCAGCGTCGGATTCAGTCCAGCTGCTCGCACCATGCGTTGCGCTTCTTCGAAGCGGCGCTCCTGTTCAGCCACCGAAGGCGCGTCCATAATTTCGGAAGAAGCCAGATGCGTTGAGAGCCCTTCCAGAATCAGATGCGGAGCCGCGCTCAGAGCCTTTAGCACAGCCGGAAGTTCATCCAGCGACACGCCAAGCCGGCCCATGCCAGTATCAACCTTCAGATGCACAGCCTGCCGCACCGCTCCCGAGGCTGCCACATTTTCCAAAGTCTCGATGTGCCATGGTTCCCACACCGTGGGAGTAAGACGCAAGCGCACGATCTCGCTCTCTTCGCCACGCCAGAAGCCCGTCATCAACAAAATTCGCGACTCGATGCCCGCGTCGCGCAACGGAATCGCTTCGTCGAGCGACGTCACTCCAAGCCACGTTGCACCTTCCTCCCGCAGCGCGCGCGAGCATTCCACGGCACCGTGGCCGTAAGCGTCAGCCTTCACTACAGCACACACAGTCACGCCCGCGCCTGCGCGTTTCAAAACCGTGCGGAAGTTTTGCCGGAGAGTAGCGAGGGAAACTTCCGCCCAGGTCGGGCGGGTGGCCACGCGGCTCGGAATTTCTACAGTGGTCGCCACTGGGATCGATTATAGCGGGAGCAGCGCGCGTCCTCGGGTTACGCTTGGGCTACTCCCGCGTGATTTCCCCCGCATTCTCGTCAAAATTCCATCAGCCGAACGCACCAATCAGTTCCCGCCTAGAAAGAAGTTCACCGTGATCTGCGTTTCCACTTCGACCGCTTCATTGTTCAAGACGTAAGGGCGGTAACGCCACTGCCGGACCGCCTCGACCGCCGCGGGCACCAGGATGGGATGTCCCGACAGGACCCTGAGATTCTCGATCGTGCCTTGCTTGCTGATCACCGCCTGCAGCACGACTGGTCCCTGAATGCGCGCGGCTTGCGCTAAGGGTGGATATGCCGGCAGTATCTTGTGAACCAGGTCGCCCTCACTCATGTGCGAGACGTGGACTGGCGCGGCAACGGGCTTCGGCGCGACCGGCGTCACCGGGTGCGAACTGCTGGCAAATAGATCGCGGATGCCATTCGGGTCGCCCATCGGGAGCGCTCCAGAAATGACGGGACCAGAGTTCCCGATTGCATCATTGCTCGCAGCTGCCTGTGTGCCACTCCGAAATCGTATTGCCGGTCTCAAGATGATGGCCGGAACGTTGCTTCGGACCGCAACATTCGTACCCCCGTGCATTCTGGGCGTGGGCGGCTCCCCTAGCGGCTGCCCCAAACTGACCGGCATCGAGAGCTGGCGAAACAATGGTAAGCCGAGCGGCCGGAGCAGGGGCAGCACCAGCAACACGCAGACCGCGAGGGCCTGCAAGCCGAACGAAGTCAAGGTTGTTAATCCGCGTCGCGAACGCTCGTTCCACGACGAATCGAGTGTGCCGTCAAACATGGTGTCCTCCTCAATGGAATGGGGCTACTGCTAAGGACACCGAATCCGGCTCGCCGGAGTGGCCTGGGCAAAGAAAAAAGGCCACGTTTGCACGCGGCCTCTGGGAACTTTCACTACACTTGCGGTGTCGCGAAGCTATTTCTGCGGTGGGTTTGACGTTGGAGCCGCTGGCTTAGGAGCAGCCGGCTTCGGCGCCGCGGGCTTCGGTGTTCCAGCGGTCGGGGCAGCCACGCCGGATTGCACGTTATAAGCATCCACTACAGCCTTGGTAATGTCCACTCCAGGATCGGCCCACAGCAAAGGGCTCTGCGGCCAGGGGTTCGAAGTATCCACGATCATGGCAAAGCCGCCCCCTTGCGCGCCCTTTATGATCACAGGCGCCATTTTCTGCAAAATCCGCTGAAAGGCCTCCTTCTGCTGATTCTGCATGTCCTCTTCAAAGTCCTGCCGGTCGCGATCAAAGACCTTCTTCTTGGTCTCAATCTGCTTGACAAGGGTGGCACGGGCCTCGTCATTCAGCTTGTCACCCTGGGTTTGCAGTTGCTTCTCCAAACCCTCGAGTTCGTCGTTCTGCCCCTTCAGTTCGTTTCGTTTCGGATCCAGCTTTTTACTCAGGGCCTCGAAGTCGCGCTGGCCCTCGTTGCTGCCGATGACAGCTTCCTGAATGTTAATGGTACAGAACCTGGTGCCGGCACCCGCCGTCATCGTTGGCGAGGCGGCCGGAGCTGCGGGTGAAGCGGCTGCACCCATCGGAGCAGCGCCACCGGTTTGAGCCCATGCGGAAATCATCGAGAAAACCGCAACGGCTAGGACAGAACGCACGAACTTGCTTGTCAGCAGAAGCTTGCTTGTCATTGGATCGCTTAAACTCCTTAGGAACATAGTTCCGGTAAAGATGATTCCGGGAATTGAACTCGGATTACCCTTTTTCAGGCAACGCTGGGCCGCACTCACGAGGTCTGCGTCTTGCGTTTCTTGCGACGGCCGCCGTCAGACGTCTTCCTTCAGACAAGGCGCACTGGATGCCAGCGCCACACGCCGGGGTTGCGGACGTGCTGTCCACCCTGATCAGCTTTCAATGGCGTGGATCTCAACAATTATAGAGACCCCCCAAAGCCGCGTCAAACCCGTGCTGTTTGACCAGCCCCTCAGAACGTCGTAGCCACGGTGAAGCGGAAAGTTTTGCGTGGCTCCCGCAGCAGGAAGCTCTGCGAGTAGGCGTTCTTGGCCAGGTCATAGGTGTATCGGCCCGCCGCTGTCAAGTGGCAGCCCGTTGGTCCACATTCTTGCGGGAACATGCCGGGGGTAATCGGAATCGGTGGGCTCGCCGGACTATCCAGCCGCAACGGGTTGTATGCCCAGTAAAGTCGGAAAGGCGCATTGACCACCGGCAGAAACACCTGGAGTTCCAACCCGGTCGACATTCGCGGACGCCAGTTAGTCGAGCCCAGCACCTGCAAATCTTGCGACGGCTTCGGGTTCAACAGAAAGCCCAGAGAGCAGGTATTAGCAGTGGCGGTTTGCAACAGCGTGGGACATCCGACAAGCGTGCCGGTTACATCCGCGTATTGCTGCGACGCAATCTGCAACTGCGACGGCCGGAGGATGGGGTCAATGCCCGCATCCAAGAACGGAGCCAGCGCCACAGGGCCATAGATCGTGATGCGGTATTCCACGTTGTTGACCACACTGAAGTCGCCGCCCGGGAATGTGATCTGATCGATCGGGATCGGGACGCTTACATTTCCTGCCCGGGGATTTTGTGGATCCCTGGGTACAGGCGTTCCGTCGGGATTGGTCAGCGAAATCGCACCTACGCTCGGCAGAAAAGCCACTGGCGACACAGAACGTATGTCAAACCCGCGCAGATCGTTCTCACCGCCCATGTAAGCGCGCTGGAAGGGAGGCGCAACCAATCCCGCGTAGCCGGTGATAAAGGAGCCTTGCACATTGAAGCCCAGCGCGTTCCGCCCCTTCTGTACCGGAATGAACCGCTTGTACTGGACGATCGGACGGACTGACCGAACCGTCCCTCCCAGCCCGGCGATCTCCGCTCCCAACGTAAACTGGTGACCGCTGTGGGGCGAGATCGGACTATTGATGGTATTGAAAGAGTAGTTGGGGAAGATCTTGCTGGTGATGATTCCCTGCAACGCGCTGGGCCCGGAAATACCCCGGAAGGCCAGGTACTCGAACAGATTTCTGGAAGCCGTGCTGAGCGCCAGCAGCGAGGATCGGTCGAACGAATAGGTCATTCCCACCCGCTTGAAAGAGTGCTTGCCGCGCAGAGGATAGCTTAAGGACGAGGTGAACCCAGCGCTCTGTTGCGTGTAATTTTGCAGGTTCTGCAGTACGGCGTTGGGCAGGTTCAGGTTCTGTCCGCTGAAGAGGGAAAGTTGCCGGGCCTGATCGTACTTGGTTTTCTGATAGTACACGTTGAAACCAAACTGCAAGGGACGGTCAAACATATACGGCTGAGTGAAGCCGAACCGAAGGCTCTTGGCCAGGTTGCCGAGGCTGGCCTGGACCGAAAGCGTCTCACCCAGACCGAGGAAGTTGTTGGTCGCGTAGTTAAGCCCGATGAACGCGCCTTCCAGGCCGCTGACGCCACCGTTCAGTCCGATGCTGTTCTTGCCCTTCTCATGGATCTTCAACGTTAAGTCGACCAACCCGTCTTTCTCGTCCAAGGTTCGGATGGTGGTATCAGGATCGTCGGGTTTCAACTGGTCGAAGTATCCCAGCTGATTCAGGCGCAGCAGGCTCACTTCCCAAAGATGCGAGTTGTAGATGCTTCCTTCCTCCAGAGCCAGCTCACGCCGGATGACCTTGTCCCGGGTCGTAGTGTTGCCCTGGAACTCGATGCGGCGCACGTAGAACTGCTTCCCTTCATCGACGTCGATGTCGAGATAGATGAGCTTTTTCTCGTCGTCAAACCGGGTGTCCGGGATGGAAGTAAAGTTGATGTAGCCCAACTCGCCGTAGGCTTTGCGCAGGTTCTCCAGACCCTTGCCTATTTTTTCTTTATCGAAGATATCTCCATCCCTGATCGCGAACAGATTTCGCAGCGCTTTCACGTTCTGCACTGCCTTGTTGTTCTTGAACGCGATCCCTCCCAGCTTGTAGCGGTCGCCCTCTTCGATGATCATGGTAATGTCGACCGCTTTCCCTCGCCCACCCTGCAGTAGCGGAATATGAGGGCCCGCGTGTCCGGTGTCGTGAATCTCCGTCTTGGGGTCGCCCGCGGTGTTCATTTTGAAATAGCCGCGGTTCTGGTATTCATTTCGCACCCGCTCAGTATCTTCCTCCAGCTTGGTCGCGTCGTAGGTTCTGGCGAAGATGTCTTCCAGGAAAATCGAGTGCGGGATCCCGATGGGCCGCAGATTCTTCATGGCGTAACGCAGGATTCGCGTTTTGATGTTCTTGTTGCCCTCGAACTTGATCTTGCCCACTTTCACCTTCGGACCTTCTTTGATCACGAACGTGATTCCGACCGAGGCGGGAGGGATATCGCGCTTTTCGGTGCGAATCGTGGCAAACTGCCGCCCGTGTTCCGCCAGCAGGCCCTTGATCGTCACTTCGGCCTTCTTGACCTTTGTCGGGTCGTACTGACTCTCCACCGACAGTGGTACCTTGGCCTCCTTGAAGCGGTCCAGCACATCACTGGTGGTCACCGAGCTCAGGCCAACATAGTTGATCTCGCGGATGGTTGGCTTCTCTTTGACCTGGATAATCAGCCGCCATCCCTTTGGAGTCTCTTCGCGGGAAAAGCGAATGTCCTCAAAGTAGCCCGTGTTCCACAGCGAGTTGAAATCGCGCTCCAGAGCGGCAGGATCATAAATGTCTCCGGGGTGCGTGAAAATGCGGGCCTTCACTGTTTCGGACGGAATTCTGCGGTTGCCCTGAACGTTGATCTCGGAGATGATGTCGCTCTGTGCCCAGCTCGCCGAAGCGGAAAGAAGTACCAAGGCGATGCCCAGGCCACATCCGAACCGCCTCATGCCCCGGCAAAGCCGTGCAAATGAAGAAGATGGAGGCTTGGCAGCGCCGGAAGGACCGTGGCTGCGCCCGGGCACAGCACTATCTGAATGAGAGCAAAGATGAATCGCTACTACCTCAGCCTCTGGGATGTGGGAAAACGATCATTATACGGTAGAAAAACAGAAAGCGTCCAAGCCGCCACTCTTGCTGGTGGCTTCATGGAAGGGACTTGGTCGACTCCACCTCAACCAAGACGGAATAAAACGTGGCGGAGTTGCCCAGGTCGGAAAGTTTTTCTGAGGTCAGCACGTTGATATTCCGGAATCCAGGTCCCAGCTTGGCCCAATTCAGCTTCGCCGAAACCACCCCTGCCTGCACTGCGCCATCCACTCGAGCCTTCAAAAAGATTTCTCCCCGCCGGTTGTATACCCGCACTGTCTCACCGTCGGCAATCCTACGCGCCCGCGCATCGGTCGGATGCATCTCCAGCAGGTTCGTCTCCTCCATTTCCTGGACCGAGGCAACGTTCGAAAAACTTGAGTTCAGGAAGTTGTCAGCCTTGCGCGACAAGAGTTCGAGAGGAAATGCTTTCCCCTGTCCTCCATGCCGGGATTCCGCCGGAGGCGTGAACTCGGCCACTGGATCAAGCCCCAGCGCCTTCATCGCTTCGCTATACAGTTCAGCCTTGCCCGAAGGCGTGCGAAAATTGCCGTGGGCAAAGGGAAGAAAGGGCTCTTGGGAATCGTCGCTGGGCGTGGTCTTAGACTGGCCACTGGCCACTGACCACTGACCACTGAAGTTCAGCCGCACCTGTCGTTCCCGTTCCAACCGCTCCCTGCTGATTCCCCTCAGCCACGGATTCCCGGAAGCCAGCGCGCCATCGATCATCTCGTCGATGCTTTCGCCGAAGCATTCATCTTCGAATCCCATCCGCTGCGCCAGCGCCCGAAAGACTTCTACATTCGCCCGGCACTCGCCCAACGGCTCAATCGCCTGATCCGAGACCTGCAGGTAGTAGTGACCGTACGCCGCCAGCAGATCCTTGTGTTCGAAGAATGTCGTCGCCGGCAAGACTATGTCGGCATAGTCAGTGGTATCGGTAAAGAATTGCTCGTGGACTACGGTAAACAAGTCCCGGCGCTTGAGCCCGCGAACTACTTCATTGTGATTTGGACAAACCGCCGCCGGATTTGAGTTGTACACAAACAGCGCCTTCACCGGCGGATCGCTGAGACTGTTTAGCGCCTCACCGAGCCTTACCATGTTCACGACACGCGGTAAATGCTGCATCCCATCTGGCTTAAGGTCAGGCCGCCTCAACGCTTCCTTGTTCAGATCAAACGCACCGCTGGTCGACAGATGGATTCCGCCGCCCACTTCTTTCAACGATCCGATAATGCAAGGCAGCATCGCAATCGCACGCGTGGCCGTCCCGCCGCCGTCGCACCGCTGCACACCGTAGTTCAGCCGGATGACTGAAGGCCCGATCGTGGCATACTCGCGCGCGAGCTTGCGGATGTCTTCGGCCGCGATCCCCGTCCACTGTGCCGCACGCTCCGGCGGATACGCCCTCACCTTCTCGCGCAGCTCGTCGAAGCCCAAAGTGTATTTCGCGACGTAATCGGCATCGTGCAGCCCTTCGCCGATGATCACGTGCATCATCGCGAGCGCCAGCGCGCCGTCGGTACCCGGATTGATCGGAAGATACCAGTCGGCGCATGCCGCGGTGCGTGTGCGATAAGGATCGATCACCACCAGCTTCGCACCCTTGCGCCGCGCTTCCTCGATGAAGGGCCACAGGTGAACATTGTTGCCATGAATGTTCGCAGCCCACGCGATGATGTAACGGGAATGAACGAACTGTTCAGGCTCGGTGCCGAGCTTCACTCCCATCACGGATTCCAATCCAGCCTCGCCCGCAGAGGAACAAATCGTGCGCTCGAGTTGGGAAGCACCGAGGCGCTGGAAGAATCTGCGGTCCATCGAGCCGCCGTTCAGCGCTCCCAGCGTTCCGCCGTAGGAATACGGCAGGATGGCCTCGCTACCGAACTCGGAGATAACCGCGCGAAAGCGCGAGGCAATTTCATCCAGCGCTTCGCCCCAGGAAACTCGCTGCCAGGTCTGTGTGGCGCGGGCGCCCTCGCCCGCGTCCGCGGCGCGAACTCCCAGGCCCTTCGGCGCAATCCGCCGCATCGGGTAGAGCACCCGATCCGGCGAGTACACCCGGTCCAGATACTTCGCCACTTTCGCGCACAAGAATCCGCGCGTCACTGGATGCTCAGGATCTCCCTGAATCTTGGTGGCTCGGCCGTCTTCAACGGTGATCAACACGCCGCAAGCGTCGGGACAATCGTGCGGACACGCGGCATGGACGACCTGTTTCGCCATCGCTCAATTATAAGGTGGTTCTGCTTAGCCGCCGGCCGTGAGGAAAAGAAAATGGGCGGCCGCGTGGGCCGCCCGTGTCGAGGCTTGCTTCGTTGCAGTTTGAGGTTATTGGATCGCCGGCGGATCGGCCACCACGGCCGCCGCCATCACTGGCGTGCTGGTGATCGGGTCCACGAACAGCAAACCGCCTGCCACCAGCGGAATCGCTCCGTCGGATTGCAACGCGCTCAGGCCCGTAGTGTTGATGAACAGCGTGCCATTGCCGGTACCCACCGTCAGCGGCGAGCCGCCCAGCGAGTAGCCGATCAGCCCGTTGTTCTGCAGTTGGAAGGTTCCGATATTGCCGCTGACGATGCTTACGCTATCCGTCGTCAGCGTCCCGTATACGCCCTGGAAGCGCAGGGAAATCATCTGCGGCGTAAAGACACTATTCGAAAAGCTGCCGCCAATGAAAACGCGCTGGCCCACGATCACCGTCGAACTGTTGAACAGGGCGTTGGTGAACAGGTTGTCGAAGAAGCACATGTCATACTGCGTCACCGCGCTGACGTTGATGGTCTGGATGGTGTCGACATCGCTAACCATATCGGCGCCGGTTTCGCCCACCCAGAGGGTGATCTGCTGCACCGGTCCTGACGTTGGGTTCACCGCCAACACCCGGCCAGAGAGGAAGGTCTGCGACGTGGTGATCACTTCCACGTTGCTCGCCATCAAACTGCCATCGGCCTGGAAAGATCCCTGAACTCCAATAAACGCCGGAGCCACCAGATTATTGATGCTCCAGCCGCTGTTGAACTGCGTGCTGTTGTTGACGTCAATCGTTAACTGGCGTCCATATGGACCCTGGATGAGGAAAGAATTGTCGGCCGCGTTTACCGAGACCAATCCGCCCACGAGGTCGGTGACCTGACCGTTAGGATCGCTGGCCTGCACTGCACTAGCGTAGATGGTTGGGCTCACGACGCCGGTGACTTGCCCGTTGCCGTCGACCGCGACCGATTGCCGGATGTCAAATTCCATTCTCAGACCCGCCAGACCATTGCTGCCGACGACCATCGCCGTCGGGAAATTCACCGTGACCGTGGTCTGCGTAGTCGTGCCGGTCGTCGGGCTGAAGGTGCCATTGATGGTGCTCAGCGTCGGCGGAGTGGTGCTCATGTCAACGTAAGAGATCACCGGATTCGATAGCGAGAAGGTTGCGCTGGTGTAGGTGTCCGAGGGCACAGAGTTGAACCCCAGCGGAGACCGCAACCCGAGAAGGCGCGCGAAATCCACCGTGGTGGGTGTGGACAACACCTGCGGCGAGCCTTTGCTGCCGGTTAACGTGATCGAGTTGATGGTGACATCAAAGCCGACCACTGAGGCCAGCGGAGCATCTTCGCCGGTCACGAACACGGCCGCCGGCTGCGACGATGGGGACGTGGATGAGTTCATCGAGCCGCAACTCGCGCCCAGCAGCGAAAGCGCGATCAAAAGGACAGTCCCAAGAATTCTTTTCATGGCAAACTCCGATTCAGAGATTTAATGTCTGGAAGCCTGGGGGAGCCGCGATTTGCTTCACCGTAGAGGAAACACGAGGCCCGCGAGGATGTCGCGTAACTTAAATTCGGGTTACCGGATGCATCTCATGGGGCGGAGAACCAGCTATCTGGTTGCATCACAAGGGTTTACAGGGGGCGACAGAACGAACGTGGATTTTGGGCATGTACTTTTGCCTCTTTGAGTGCGATGGGGTTCAGCCTACTTCAGCTCCAACACTTCTTTTTCCTTGCCTTTGC
>Ga0209274_10000156_pt1 | contig 54933 bp, 45 predicted proteins | sample HubBroMetageREF1_FD_188343 | JGI IMG/M metagenome (GOLD analysis project Ga0209274, IMG submission 188343) | Reference soil microbial communities from the Hubbard Brook experimental Forest, New Hampshire, USA - Hubbard Brook CCASE Soil... | ecosystem: Environmental > Terrestrial > Soil >...
GATGATGACGCCGCCGGGGGGTCCAAAGTCGGTCCCTCTGACGACGAGTGTCATCCCCGGTGCGATGCTGCACTGTTTGGTGCTGACGCCGACTGTGTAGATGCAACCTGTGTCTTTGACTGTGAAGCCGGTGATGGCGGGAGATTGAGCGAGCGCGATGGAAGCAAGCCAGAGCGACGCGAGCACTACAAGACAAAGTGCGAGACGGCCGAATAATATCCGACATGAATCCAACCAATCTGTTCAATATTGACCAGTTAGCGGAAAGCCTCTGACGCTAGCCCGGTGAGAACCTGTATCTGGCGGCAGTTTCGGCGTTAGCCTTGAGGAGCACGTCGAGAGGCTTGAGCGACGGCAATTGTGCGCCGCGTTTGCGCAAAGCTTCGATTGCGGTCTCCGTCGGAATATTTCCAACCAACTCATCCTGCGCGAAAGGGCATCCGCCCAAGCCGCCGATAGCGGAGTCGAAGCGGCGACATCCGGCGTCATAAGCTGCGATGATTTTGGCGGCCGCCTCGTCGGGACGGCTGTGCAGGTGAACTCCGATCTCGAGGTAATCGTATTTCGCCATCACGGCGGAGACCACTTCCTTAATTTTCTCCGGCGGCGCTACGCCTACGGTATCGGCGAGCGAGATCATGCGAATCTCCTGCAACTCGAGCAAGCCCACGGCTTCGACGACTTCATCGATGGTCCAAGGATCGCCGTAGGGATTGCCGAAGGCCATCGAGATGTAGGCGACCGTGTCGAGTCCGGCCTCGTCAGCTTTTTTCTCGATTTTTTCCAGTTCCTCGATCGCGTCTTCCAGAGTCTGGTGTTGGTTGTTCTCCAAGAACGTCGGCGAGATCGAATACGGAAAACCGAGAGTGCGCACAGCCTCGGTCGCGATCGCTCGCTGCGCGCCTTTTTCGTTGACCACAATGCCGATAATTTCAACGTCGTCGGGCGGATCGAGTTCCTTCAGAACATCTTCGGAGTCAGCCATCTGCGGGACGGCGTTGGGAGAAACGAAGCTGACCGCGTCAATGTGCTTGAACCCGGCGGAGATCAGGGCCTGAAGATAGTTGGTTTTGAGATCGGCCGGGATCTGGCCTTTGAGGCCTTGCCAGGCATCGCGGGGACATTCGATGAGCTTGATGGCGTCAGTCAGCATTAGGAATCCGATCAACAGAAGCAGGCCCTTCGCTTCGCTCAGGATGACAAAGTTTGGGTGCCTGAATCATGTTTGCAGCACTCCCACCTTAAACTCCGGTACCTCGGGATTCAACGACGCCGCCTCCAACGCTTGCGTGAGGGCTTGCCGCGTTTCCATGGGGTCGATGATCTTGTCGATCCAGAGGCGAGCAGCGCCGTAGCGCGGATCGGTTTGCTCCTCGTATGTTTTCTTCGTTGCGTCGAACAATTCTTTTCTTTCTTCTTCGCTCAATTTCTTGCCGGCGCGCTCCAGTTGCTTCACTTTGATTTCCACCAGCGTGCCGGCGGCGGCATCTCCGCTCATGACCGCATATTTCGCAGTCGGCCAGGCGAAAACAAAGCGCGGGTCATAAGCTTTGCCGCACATGGCGTAGTGGCCGGCGCCGAAAGATCCTCCGACAATCACGGTGATTTTGGGCACGACGGAGTTCGACACCGCATTCACCATTTTCGCTCCCGCCTTGATGATGCCGCTCCACTCGGCATCGCGGCCCACCATGAAGCCGTTGACGTCGTGGAAAAATATCAGCGGGATCAGATTCTGATTGCAGTCCATGATGAAGCGGGCAGCTTTTTCCGCCGACTCGGTGTAGATGACGCCGCCAAACTCAACGCGCTTGTGGCCTTCGTGATCGGTCTGCTGCGCATTCAGTTTCTGGTTGGCGACGATGCCTACAGCGAATCCTCCTATGCGGGCGTAGCCGCAGATCAGCGTTTTGCCGTACTCGGGCTTGTACTCGTCGAAGCGGCTTTCGTCCACGATGCGCGCCAGAATTTCCTTCATGTCGTAGGGGCGCGCGGGCGAGGCATCGTAAGCTCCGTAGATTTCTTCGGCTGACATCGCCGGGTCCACGGGCTGTTTGCGATCCCAAAGCGACTGGCGCCGGTATCCCCATTTTTCAATGAGCGAGCGAATGCGGCCGAGGCAGGCTTCGTCGTTGGGTTCGCGGAAATCAACCGTGCCGCTGATGGCGGAGTGCATGGCTGCGCCACCTAATTCTTCGGCGGAGATTTTTTGTCCGATGGCGGCTTGCACCAGCGCCGGGCCGGCGAGGAACAGGCCACTGCCGTCGGTCATCAGAACGTGGTCGCACATCACGGGAAGATATCCGCCTCCGGCAACGCACATGCCCATGATGGCTGCTATCTGCGGAATGCCCATAGCCGACATGACGGCATTGTTGCGGAAGACGCGGCCAAAATCGTCAGTGTCGGGAAAGACGTCCTCCTGCAGCGGCAGGAAAACTCCGGCGGAATCGACGAGGTAGATGGTCGGGATGCGATTTTCGATGGCGATGTTTTGCGCGCGAATAACCTTCTTGGCAGTCATCGGAAAGAAGGCGCCGGCTTTGACGGTGGCGTCATTCACGATGAGCATCACCATGCGGGTATGGATGCGGGCGAGTCCGGTAATCACGCCGGCGGCAGGGGCGCCTCCCCACTCTTCATACATTTTGTGCGCGGCATAGAGGCCGAGTTCGAAGAACGTGCCGGGGTCGGCGAGCAGGTTAATGCGCTCGCGAGCGGTGAGGCGCGATTTGGCGTGCTGGCTTTCGACGGCCTTAGCGCCTCCGCCTTCGCGGATTTTTTCCTCGTCGTTACGAACCTGGGCTACGAGGTCGGCGAGAGCGCGCATGTTGGATTCGAAGCGCAGAGAACTGGGGTCGATTTTGGTGGGAAGGACGTTGTTGATCGTGAGAGCGGTGGATTCGACACGTTCGCGCATGAGGGCAGGCGTCCAGATAACTACGAAACTACTTACTATATCAGCGAGGCCGATGGCGGCGAACGGCGCTTCACCGCGCGGCGGTGTCTCAATTTGTCTTTTCTTACCACGGAGTCACGGAGACACGGAGAAACCCAAACGGCCTGGCGAAACCTTCCGCGTCATGTGCTTTGCAAATTCAAGGCCTTCTCCGTGGACTCCGTGGTGGATTGGGAGTAGCGGCAAGAGGCGGGCGCTACAATCTAAAAATGTTGCGCAGGCTCGCATCCCGGCCAGACTGGCAGATCGCGCTCGCAGTGACCGCGGGCTTGCGAGTCTTTTATTCGGCAATCGCAGCGGCGTCTACGCCGTTTCTGCATCCCGACCTGGCGCTGATTCACAGTAACGCACTCACTGAAAATTTGCCCTCGCCGCACGGTCTGCATTATGCGTTGCTCGGAATTTGGGAGCGCTTCGATACGCTTTGGTTCCTGCGCATTGCGGAGCACGGTTACGACCGGCCCATGGCGGTAATTTTTTATCCGCTGTATCCGACGGCGATTCGGTTGGCGAGTTGGTTCATGCCTGCCATCGTTGCGGCCCTGATGGTTTCGACGGTGGCGGCATTTTTTTTCTTTTGGGGATTGCTGCGTCTCGCCGATTCCAGCCTGACCGGGGCGGGACGCGTCCACATGCTGCTGCTGGTGGCGGTCTGGCCCGCCAGCTTTGCTCTCTTCGCGGGATATGCGGAATCTTTGACGATCGCGCTCATCGTGTGGGCGGTAATTTTCGCGCGCGCAGGTCGATGGTGGCAGGCAGCACTCTGCGGCTTCCTGGCCGGATTAGGCCGGCCCTCGGGCGTGCTGGTGGCGGTTCCCCTGTGCATTCTGGCGTTGGGGAGCCGGCGCGTGTCGGCTCTGGCGGCGTCGCTCACGCCTCTGGGTTTGTTGGGCTATTGGGGCTGGCTGCACTGGTCGGGGCGGCTGTCGGTCGTGGAAGCGTACCGTCTGTACCAGGGAATGGTTCTCGCTCCGCCGTGGGTGGCTGTGTGGGAATCGGTGCGAATGCCCGTAGTCCAGCACGACGTGCTACTCGCGATCAGGCTCGGCCTGATCATTCTCGTGATAGCGCTCAACCTGCGCCGCGAAATCCGTTTCGAAGACAAGGTCTTCGCGCTGGCGGTGATCCTGCAGATGTTGCTGTACGCGGGACGGCCGGCGATCGGTGCGGTGCGCTATCTGCTCCCGGTGTATCCCGCATTTCTCGCTCTGGGAAATTACGCGCAGCGCCGCTGGAACGGGAAACAATTCAGTTTCTATTTCGGGGCGTTCGGATTCCTGAATTTAGTTTGGCTGTGGGCGTTTCTGAACTGGTCCCTGGTACTGTGAGCAGAATTGCGGTGATCGGACTGAGAGCGTTGCTCGCAGTTGACGCAGGGCTTCGGCGACGGGATCGTCGGCAATGACATCGATCAATCCAATTTCGAGAGAGCGCGCGGCAGAGATTTTTTCCGCAGCGACGAAAAGCTCCAGCGCCCGGCCCTTTCCGATTAGGCGCGGCAAGCGCTGCGTGCCTCCCCATCCGGTCATGAGGCCGAGGGCAGCGCCGCGATGTCCGAAGATGGCGTGGGGAGAGGCGATCCTGCGGTGACATGCGAGCGCGAGATCGAGGCCTCCGCCCATGCAGTGGCCGTCGATCGCGGCGATGACGGGCGCGGGATAGCTGGCGATTGCGTTCATGAGCGACTGGCCCTTGGTGGAAAATTCATAGGCTTCAGGGCCGGTCAGCACGGCGATTTCGTTGAGGTCGGCTCCGACTGAGAAAGATTGGCGATTGCCGGCGATGATTAGCGGGCAGAATTGTTTCTTCAATTCCTCTTTCAATTCGTTGATGGCTACGGTCAGCGCAAGCACGCGGGCGCGCGTGAGGCGGTTGGTGCCGTCGGGCGATATGAGACGAAGGATGCTTGCCCCGCCGCTGGATTCGATTTCGAAGGATGCATTTTCGGCCGCCAAATTCATCTGCCTCGCTTCGCTGGGAGAGTGTGACTTTGCGCCGTCAAAAACCTATGCTACCTGTGATCGATAACAACGTAGGGGTCCTTCGACTCCGCGGGAACTTCGCTTCGTGAAGTTCCTGCTCCGCTCAGGATGACAGATTTTGTTTTGAGAGCGACGGATCAAACGGCCGGCACGCCGTGCGGTTTCACGTGCTGGCGGATGAACTTCACGATGTCGTCCATGGGAGTACCGGGCTGAAAGATGCCGGCCACGCCGATTTTCTTGAGGCCTTCGATATCCTGATCGGGGATAATGCCGCCGACCAGCACCAGCACGTCGTCCATTTTATTTTGCTTGAGCAGGTCCATCACACGGGGAACGATGGCGTTGTGCGCGCCCGAAAGAATCGAGAGGCCGATGACCTGAACGTCTTCCTGGAGCGAGGCATTGACGACCATTTCCGGTGTCTGGCGCAGACCAGTGTAGATGACTTCCATGCCGGCATCGCGCAGGGCGCGAGCGATAACCTTGGCGCCACGGTCGTGGCCGTCGAGGCCGGGCTTCGCGACTAGAACACGGATTTTTTGCTCAGCGGGCACCGAGATCATTTAACCACAGAGGTCACGGGGAGCACAGGGGTGATTCGCGTGACTTAGGAGGCCTGCGCTCGGCTTGGCGGACGAGCTGTCTGTGATCGAGAGCGCGTTTACTCTTTAGTTAACATAGTGGACTTTCGGAAAAAATTTGGTATCACTGTCTTTTAGAATCATCGGGTTAGGCGAAAATTCTCGCCAAATCTTTGGTTTCAAATGACTTATATGTAAAATATTACGGAATAAGGACTTAGAGTAGTCCAAGGTCATGGCTTCAGCTTTTTCGCGGGCGGCTCGATCCAGAAAAAAAATAGTATACGGGTCTTTTGGAATCATGGGTTTAGGGAAAAATTCCCGCCAGATCTTTGAGTTTTAAGTACTTATTCGTAAAATATTACGGAATAAGGACTTAGCTACGCTGCGACCACACAACCGAAGTGGCGCAGGCGAAATGCATGAGTCCTTCGCTGCGCTCAGGATGACAAGCCTGAAAGAAAATTTCTCTCAGAGATGACTAGTCTGAAAAGAAAAAGGGTGCGGGAATGATCCGCACCCTCTTGATCTGATTTCTTCTCTCTATTATCTATTATATCAACTTCGACCGGTGGCCTGGACAAGTTTTCCAGTTTTATTTCCCCCGCCTATTCATTGAGTTATCGGGAAAACCGTCGCGGCGGGGGCTTGACAAGTTATCGAGGCTTCAACCTATTAAGGCTTGACCCCCAACTGCCAGAACAGGAAGGAATACATATCGGTGCTCTCTTCGATCTGCTTGGCTACGGGCTTGCCTTGGCCGTGGCCGGCTTTGGTCTCGATGCGCAACAGAATTGGTTTGTCTTTGCTGGCGCCATTCTTGGCATAGGCCTGCATGAGAGCGGCCATTTTCTTGGCGTGCATGGGATCGACACGTGTATCCGTTTCGCCCGTCATAAAGAGGATGGCGGGATACTCCCGACCCGGCTTCACGTGATGATAAGGCGAGTAGGCATAGAGCCACTCGAACTGCCTGGGGTCGTCGGCTGAGCCGTACTCGGGCACCCAGAGTTTTGCGATCTGGAAGTTCTGATAGCGCAGCATGTCGAGCAGCGGGACAGCGCATACGACGGCGCGAAACAGATCGGGCCGCTGCGTGATCATCGCGCCCATGAGCAGGCCGCCGTTCGATCCGCCGTAGATCGCGAGGTGATCGTGGTCGGTATATTTCTGTGCGATAAGGTATTCACCGGCGGCGATGCAGTCGTCGAAGACGTTTTGTTTTTTCTCCAACATGCCGGCGCGATGCCAGTCTTCGCCGAACTCGGCGCCGCCGCGCAGATTGGCGACCCCATAGATGCCGCCGTGCTCCATCCAGAGATACATGCCACGGTTGAAGGTTGGCTTCATCGAAACGTTGAACCCGCCGTAGCCCGTGAGCAGAGTGGGATTCTTGCCATTCTTCTCGATTCCCTTCTTACTGACGACAAACATCGGAACCGTCGTGCCGTCTCTCGATGTGTACCAAACCTGCTGCACTTCATAGGCGGAGGGATCGATGGAGGGCGCGTCGACATTGGCCCAGACATCGGGCGCTTGGAAGGGCGCGAAGTTGGGCTTGCCTTGGAGCTTGCGTGAGATCACTTTAGTGCGCGCTAGATTGACGCGGTAGATGGTGGGTGGCACGGTGAAGGACTGGAATCCAAAGAAGATTTCGTCGCGGTCGTAACGGCCGGAGACGCTGAAAACATCTCCGATGGCGGGCAGTGGAATGTCGTCGAGCTTCTTGCCATCGAGTCCGAATAATTTCAGGTCAGAAGTCGCGTTGTGTTCGTAATGCGCGAGGAGCTTGCCGCCGGTCACGCTTACGCTCTGGAGCACGGCCTCGGTTTGCGGGATGAGTTCCTTCCAGTTTTCGCGCTTGGGATTGGCCGCGTCGGCGACGAAGACGCGATAGTGTGGCGCGTCTTCGTTGGTGGTGATGTAGAGTTTGCCCGCAAAGAAGTCGGCGCCATAACGGAAATCTTTGCCGGCAGTGATTTGGGCCGGAGGATTTTTGGAAGTGAGATCGAGCAGGAATAATTCGGTTTTCGTCCAGCCGTGTTCCTCGTCGATCAGCAGCCAGCGCCCATCGTCCGAAAGGCTGACATTGGGCCACCATTCGGGGTCGCGACCTTCGCCGAAAATCAGCGCATCGTCGGCCGGATCGGTGCCGAGCGCGTGGTAGAACACGCGCCGGTGGTAGACTTCCTCGCCCTCGGGGACGGCTCCCTTCCTGGGATAGCGGGTATAGAAGAATCCGGAATTGTCGCGTTTCCAGGCGAGGCTGGCGGCCCGCGTCCGGTCGATGGCATCGGGCAGCAGCTTACCGCTCGCGGTCTCGATCACGCGCAGTGTGCTGATCTCGGAGCCGCCCGCCGACGTGCCATAGGCGACGTACTTGCCGTCTTCCGATGCATACCACCAGTCCAGGGCAATCGTCCCATCAGCCGCAAGTTGGTTGACGTCGACTAGAATCCGGTCTTTTTGGTTTAATCCACTGTTCTCTAATCCGCCATTCTTTAATCCGTCATGCAGGAATCCGCCATGCAGGCCCTCACGCACATAAAGGATGGGCTGGTTCTGATTGCCTTCGCGGCGGGTATGAAAGTAATACTTGCCTCCCATCTGCGGAGCGCCGACGGTGCCAATCTCCAATAATTGCGCGAGACGCGCATTGATCTTGTCGCGTCCGGGAAGCGGGTCGAGGATGGTGCGCGTGTAGCTGAGTTCCTGCTCGACGTAGAGCCTGGTATCGGGATCGTTCGGGTTTTCCAGGTAGCGATAGCGATCGACAATTTTGTGGCCCTGGACAATGTCTTCGACCGGCACAATTTTCGCTTTCGGAGGACCGGCCCCACTAGCCCGCCTGGAAAGATCGGCCGAACCTGAAGGATTGTCGGAATCCGCGGCACGGGAATCCTCTGCATGAATGAGGGCAACAACACCCAGGAAGAGAATCAGGAAAGCAATCGACAAACGCGAACCTCCCACCAAGCACCTTATTTCTGCTGTGAACGACGCCCGAGAAATAGGTTAGCAGAGCGGGCGAGCGCGCGAATTTCCAATCCGCGGTAGCCTCTGATATGATTTCTTTGACGATTCAAGCACGCAAGCGAGCGTGCTCCCACTCCTCAGTAGCTCAATGGCAGAGCATCCGGCTGTTAACCGGAGGGTTGTAGGTTCGAGTCCTACCTGAGGAGCCATTTCTTTAAGAAGTTAGGGACACTCGATAGCGGGTACGCCTCATTAATGTATGCCTTCTATAATGTGCGCCTTCCATCCGGGTTTCACTGGACCATTCTGACCGCGACCGAGCCTACTATTGTCCGATGGAGCCGTTCCGGTGGTACCGGCCGCCTTGAAAGAAGCGGTGACGCACCATGCTGTGGCCGAGCAGAAAAAAGATGACTGCCAAGACAATTACAAACAGGAACTGTCCAGGTCCGAACGAGGGTGGCTTTCGTCCTCCAGTATCTGTCGTATTCGAATAGGTCGGCATCAGGGCTCCCTCTCCCCCAGGCCAGGTGCCTGCCATGGGACTGGCATTCGTCGGAATCGCACCACTTGACGCAACGTGACCCTGCCAGTTACTTCCATCCGAAGGCAATCTTAACGAGTCTTAATAAAACTAACCACAACGATTGTCTCCGTTCCCAAACCAGTCTCGTCCTAAAAGCCGGTCGTCTGATATTGCAGGACGGCCAGGGCAAGCCGGCAATCATAGCCGGCCTGCGCATTGCTGATTTCAGCCTGCGTCTGTTGAAGCTGTGCCTGACTTAGTTCGACAATCGAACTCAGGCCCAGCTTGTATCGTGCCTCCGCAAGATTCAGCGCCAGGTTGGCCTGCTCCAGCAATTGCTGCGTGACCGCCAATCGATCATAAGCAGTGGTCGCATTGAGCCAGCTGGTACGCACATCGCGTGAGATCTGGTCGCGAAGATCGCGTAAGCGTTCCTGCGACGCCTGTGCTCTGAGCGCCGCCTCGCGGGCACGCGCGGAATATAGAAAGCCATTGAAGATAGGAATTTCGACGTTCACACCTGCGGCCCAATACGAACTCGAGATAATAGGATTGCGTACGGGCGTGTCTCCCGCCGTGCCCAGCGCTCGAACATCGGGGAAGAACAAGTCGCGTTCCGCGGTTTGGAACTTCTTCGCGGATTCTGCCTGGAATTCCAGCGACAGGATTTCCGGCCGCATCGCAAATGCGGTAGAAACCAGATCATCCACATTGCTTTGCGGAGGCGCGATCGTATCTGTATCCTCTGCAAGCTGAAAATTCTGCAGGTTTGGAAACCCGAGCACCGCGGAAAGCGACGCCAGCGCGGCATTCACGTTGCTTTGCGAGTCCAGAAGCAGCAGTTTGGCTTGGGCCAGGTTGACATTCGCAAAGCTGAAATCGAGTTCCGACTTCAACTTATTCTTGTAAAGAGCCCCCACCTGGTCCGCCACCGTCTGTCGATCTGCCACGGTGCGTTGCGCCACGGTCAGCACGGCTTGGGTCTGCAAGGCATTATAGAAAGCCTGATCCACGGCCAGCAGGATCTGCTCCTTGGTAGCCACCGCATTTTGATTTTCAGCTTTGGCTGTCAGACTGGCGCTTGAAATCAAGTTCTTGGTGCGCCCGAAATCGGTAAGGAGCTGATTCACCGTCGCGCCGGCAGCAGCGCGCTGATAGATAGCGGAATTGCTGAGGGTGCCTGCCGTGATTCGGGTGCCTGGATCTGAGTCCACTGCGGTGAGATCCGCCGTAACGGTCGGCCATAGATTCGACCGGACTTCTCGCGTCACCTGTTGCGAGGCAAGCGCGTTCAGCCGGGCAACAGAGATTTGGGGATTATTCTTTAAGGCCAGCGCCTGCGCATCCTTCAGAGAGAGCAACGTGGCGGTCGCTTGATTGCTTTGCGGAACAGGGGCCCGCGGCCCAGCCATCGGTGCGCCGGATGTGGCAGGCGGGGCCGTTTGTTGCGGTACTGGAGCCGAAGGCAAACTTGCCGATGGCGCGGCTGAAACGAGTCCTCCCTGCGCGGCGCTGCATACAGGCAAGACCAGAGCGAGCCAGATTAGCCATACGTTTTTCATTTGCCGGAAAACAATCTTGCCTGTCATTCCGTCGTCTCCACGGTTGCGGTGGCGTCCTTCGCTCCACGCTTGCCATAGACCAGTAAATAAGCCGCTGGCACGATAAAAATAGTCAAAAGAACCGACGAAGTGAGGCCGCCGATGATGGCGCGGGCCATGGGCGTATATTGCTCGCCCCCAGTCCCCAATTTCAGAGCCATGGGAATCATGCCGATAATCGTGGCGAGGGAGGTCATCAAGATTGGCCGCAGGCGCACGCGGCACGCGGTTATGACTGCGTCAGCCGGCGATAATCCCTGCCGCTCCAGATTGTGCGCAAAATCAACGATCAGAATGCTATTTGAGTCCGCGATCCCGACCAGCATCAGTACTCCCATCAGCGACATTACGTTCAAAGTAGTGTGAGTGAGCGGCAGGATGATCAGCACGCCGATGAATCCCATCGGTATGGCAAGCATGATCAGAAAAGGATCGATAAACGATTTGAACTGCGCCGTCAGAATCAGGAAAAGCAGGACAAACGAAATCAGAAAGCCGAGGGCAAAGCTCTTGAACGAGGCTTCCATGCCTTGCACGAGTCCGCGCAGACTCACGCGGACGTTGCCCGGAATATTTGTTTTGGCAAGAATGTCCCGCACCGCGCTGGTGACGCGCCCGAGATCTTCGCCGTTGGGAGTGACATAGATATCGACGGCACGCTGAATCTGATAGTGATCTACTTCTGTCGGCGTCAGGACCTGTTTTACGTTCACAACATTCTTGAGGACGGTAATCGGCCTGCCTTGTGCGCCGCACGCCCACGAGGAGCGCGTCGTTCCGGGCCGCGGTGGGCCGGCGGGACCGCAACTCATTTCCGCTCCGCTGGAAGGATCGCGCAGGGGAATCTGTCCCAGGTCAAGCATGTTGTGAATGGCGGCGTCACCATGTTCGAAGAATTGCACAGTAAGGTAGTAGTCGTTCCCGCTCTTGCGATCGACCCAATAATTGGGCGCGATCATGTAGTTGGAATTGAGCGCGGTGATCACGTTATTCACCACGTCTTTTTGGGTCAGGCCTAGCTCGCCCGCGTGGACGCGGTCGACATCGAGGCGCAGAGTCGGGTAGTTCATGTCTTGCGGAATGTAGACCTGGCCGACGCCATGCAGCTGCCGGAAGCGAGTGGCCAAATCCTGCGAGATGCCATAAATCTGGTCGAGATCGGGGCTGCTGACCTGGACGTCGATCGGCGCCGGCATCCCCATATTCAGAATGGCATCCACCATGGAGCCACTGCCAAAGAACGTCCGGATTTCTGGAAACTGGCTTGTCATTGCCTTCTGCACGCGGTCCATATACTCAAAGCTGCTGAGCCGGTGCGGTTCGTTTAGCGCCACCTGGACGGTCGCGGTGTAGGGACCGGAGTTGGTGGTGTAGAGCGACGAAAAGTCCGGGACTACGCCGATGTTGGACACAATGCGCTTGAGATCTTTCGCGTCTACCGTATGCCGGACCAGGTCTTCCACCTTGGCGACGTATTGGTCCGTCATCTCGATGCGGGTGCCAGTGGGCACCTTAAGGTTGATGGTGAACTGCCCCGCATCCGTCTTCGGAAAAAACGCCAACCCGAGCAGCGGATAAATCGCGAGGCTGACCAGGAACAGGCCGCTCAGCAACAGCACCGTGAGTCCGGGACGCTGCAGCGCCCGCCTAACCCAGCGCTCGTAAGAATCGAGGATCCGATTAAACATCTGGTTGAAGCGGGCATTGAACCGCTCCATCCATCCTTGACCCTTTGCCGACGTGGGTTCGATGTCATACTCATTTTCCTTATTCTCAGGCTTCGCAACATGCGGCACGGCCTTCAGAAAACGCGAGCAGAACAAAGGGATCACGGTCATCGCCACGACAAACGAGGCCAGCAACGACAAACAAAAAGCCAGCGCCAACGCCGAGAAGAGAAACTTGGCGACGCCATAGAGGAAAACAACGGGAAAGAAATCGACCACATCCACCAACGTTGCGGCTAGCACAGCCAAGGCGACTTCCGATCCGCCCACCTCGGCGGCGACCATGGGGGCGGCGCCCATCTCCAGATGGCGGTAAATGTTCTCGAGCGAAATCACCGAGTTGTCGATCACGCGCGAGAATGCCAGTGCCATCCCACCCAGGATCATCGTGTTCACCGTCCCGCCCATCAGCGCCAGCACCACAAACGCGGCCAGCGCGGAGATAGGGATGGAGAGCAGCACCGCCGAAGTGGCGCGGAAGCTTCCCAGGAAGATCAGGATCATTAAGCTGGTAAGAATTAACCCCAGAAAGCCCTCGTGCAGTACGGTGTGGATTGCCTCCTTCACGAACACCGACTGATCGAAGACAATGCTGGTGGTCATCTGCTTCGGGATGTCGTAGAGATGTTTGATGAGTTGCCGGACGCCCTCCACCACCGCGATGGTGTTGGTGTCGCCGCCCTGCTTCATGATGGGAATGTAGACGGATTTTTGGCCATCAATTCGTACGACGTTGGTTTGAATCTGGTGAGCGTCTTCGGCTTTCCCTACATCATTCACCGTGACCCAGGAATTTCCTTTGACTCGGAGAGGAACCTGGCCCAGTTGGTCCATGTTGTCAACCAGGCTGTTGGAGTAAACGAAGTAATCGTAGGGCCCCATCTTCACGTCGCCCGCGGGCAGGATCAGGTTTGAATCGTTGACCGCGCCGACCACGTCCATCAGACTTAGTTGACGGGAAAGCAATTTGTAGGGATCGACGTAGACCATGACCTGGCGGTAGGTTCCGCCGAACACGCCAGGAATTTCGGCGCCCGGGACGCCCGCAATCTGGTTGCGAATTTGGAACTGGGCGTAGTCGTGAAGCTGAGTTTCGTTGAGTCCCTCACCTTTAACTGTAACCAGCGCCACCGGCAGGCTCGAGGCATCGAACTTGAGAACCACGGGAGGCAGGGTTCCCGGCGGCAAGCGCTTCAAGTCGGCGAGAGCCAGGTTTGACAGCTCGGTTACGTCGGCGTCGGCGCTGGTTCCAGGCTGGAAGTACACGCGGATGATGCTGACGCCTAACAAGGACCGCGATTCCATGTGGTCCACGCCGGATGCCAGCGTAAAAAATCGTTCCAGGGGATCGGTGATATCGGTCTCAATATCTTCGGGTGGCATGCCGGAGTAGAACGTGGCCACCACGACCTCGGGCAAGTTGATAGTCGGGAATAAGTCGACCGGCATCCTCGCCAGACTAGTTACACCGATGACCACAAGAACCAGGCAGATCACTATGATGAAATACGGATTACGGATTGAAAATCCTGGCATAAAGTCTGTCCCGTTGCATTCGTAGCTGGTCAGGCACCCACGATCTACAGCGTTACCGTCCTAACGTTTACCGTCTTACTGGGTTTTCTCCTCCTGGTAATGCATCACGGCTACTGTCTGAGGATGGACCTTCTCTCCAGCCTTCAAACCGCTGCGATCACTTACAACGACCTGCTCTCCTTCGTTCAATCCGGAGACGATTTCGGCATCGCTCGCTGTCTGCAATCCGAGTTGGACGGCCCGTTCCTCCAGTTCCCCATCCGGGTGCACCACAAACACAGTGGCTTTGTCGCCCTCGCGATTCAAAGCCTGGAGCGGCACAGTCGGAACGTCCCCTTTCTGTTCGACCGCCAGCTCTGCGTCGGCATAGAGACCCGGGAGCAAGACGCGCTGCGGATTCTCAACGTCCACTTCCGTGTGCATGGTGCGAGTGTCTTCGCGCACGTCGACGGAGAAGCGCGCAACCTTTCCAGGGAAAATCCGGTTCAGAGAGGGCACACGAACATCCACGTGGTCGCCAACATGGATGTAGCGGACGTACGATTCCGGAACTGGAATGACCAAACGGAACAAGTCGTCCTCGGACAGCCGGACGATTGGCATCGCCTGCGTACTCGAGCCCGTGCCGGCCTGCACCAGGGTGCCCAGGTTCGCATAGCGCTCGGTAATCACTCCCGCAAAAGGCGCGGTAATTTTGGCGTAGTCGAAGAGCGTCTGATCGTGAGCCAGCTGCGCTCGGGCTACCGAGAGTTGGCTCTGTGCGGCTTCCACAGAAGCCTTGCCGGCATCAACTTGAGAGGCCGCAGCCAGATCCTTGCCTTGAGCATCGTCGACTTCCTGTTGCGCCACGATGCCAGGCTGAGTTTCGAAGACACTGTTCAAACGCGTGTACTCGAGGTGCAGAGCCTGGTATTGCGCGCCATAGCGCTTCAGTTCGCTCTCGGCTCGGCTCACCTGGTTCATCGCATTCTTGATCGCGGCTTGATCCTCTTGTAACTGCGCCTCCAACTCCGGTATCTCCAGGATGGCCATCACCTGGCCAGCCTTTACGCGTGTCCCATAGTCGACATATAACTTCTGCACAAAGCCAGACTCTTTCGCATAGACGTCGATCTCCTGAAAGGGCACCAGTTCGGATGACAGCGTGATTTGCCGGTCCAGCGACTTTCGCACGACCTTCGTCACGCCAACTGTAACCGTCGGTCCGTTTGCCTGAAGACGCTTATCCCCGCATCCAGAACAGGCAACCAACGCGACTGCGATCATGACGGTGAGACTGACTAGCGAAGAGGCACCAAGGTTTCCGAATCTGATTCCTCGCATCCGCATTCCGCTCAATCGATTTCGACGATCATTCATCGAGTTCTATTTACCAGCTCTCTCCGGCGTTCCCAGCCATCAAAGTCCAACTCCAACTCCGACTCCGAGGAGCGTGAAGCCTTGCGGTCATCGCTAACGCGCCGCTTTCATAATCTCGCCCAGCTTCGCCACTGAGAAAGCACTGGATCGGCAAAAGTCGATAACCTTCCGCTCTCCCCGTTGCAATTCGGCCGCAACGTGTGGAATCCTGGCTGCAATCCGTTTCGGCACTGTGAGCACTCCATGGCGATCGCCGTGCAGCAGTTCTCCGGGACGAACCTCCATTCCCCCTACCTTGACGGTGGCGCCAATTTCGAAGATGTGCGCATAGGCATGAGAAACAGCCACATTTCCGGCGAACAGCTGAATGCCCAGCGCACGCACCGACGGCAGCTCGCGAACGGCCCCATTGCTCACATATCCGATGCATCCCAGAGCTTTCAGGATGGCAGCGTGCATGTCACCTATGAACGCCCCGCGCCCGGGCGGCTCGTCCATGTCCTCCAAGACCAAGATGCGCGGCGCGGGAATTTTGAGAATGCTGTTCCAAAAGTCGGCCCGGTCATGAAAGCTGCCGCTCACGATTGGCGGTTCACCGCTTCGAAGACGAGCGGTGGCGGCGTACCCGACCATGGGGGGAGCGTCTTTGAAGATGCAGTGAATGGCGGCACCGGCAAACCCTGTGTTTCGAAGCCTTGCGTCAAACGTCTCAATCGCATTCGAGACCATGCAAGTGTCAAACCGGCGCAGAGCATCGAGATCTTCTTCGGTCAACAAAGACTCAATGGCCATGTACGTTTCCTTTCGCGAAACCAGCTAACCCCACAAAGGCAAATCTGCCCGCGACACCTTTATGCGGTTCTCACAAAGAGTCGAGTTTCTTCCATCCGCCCAGACCGCAAGAATCCCCGGCAACGGGTCACGTCGGACAATACGAAGCTCGACTCGCCGGCGCCCCAAACTTGACGTTCAGAATTTTCGCACCGGGGGCCGAACTCGTTCAAGCCGCGCTTCGACCTCGCGGTCAAGCGAAGCTATCTGAGTCAATTTCAAAAGACTAAAGACTGAAGTTGAGTTCAAAAAGCAGCGATTGACCGCCAAGGCAAACCGTCAGCAGTAAGGCGGAGGCCGATTATAAAGCCAGCTTTCGGAGGTAAGGTTCGTAGATGGGATGAGAACGGAACCTGCAAAGACGGACGACCGTGGCGGTTGGAACAAGCTGAAGCTGGAAGCGGGAGCCGTCCATTGGAGCGTATTGCCAAGAAGATGCTGACTTTGGGCATCGGGAGACTGGGATTCTACGGTTGTTACCCTCTGGACTTCCGGACCCAGGGTCGTAAAACGAGTCGCAAGGCAAGCCGTGAGGAAGAAGATGGTTAGAAGAACTGCCGCCATCCGGCAGTGAGACGCGAAGCTTACTCGTGCACAAGAATCTTCTGGCATGACCATCCCAAATCCAAGCATGGGCCGAACGACAATATTATACATGAGCATCCGAGGACCGTCGGATAACGCAGTTCGCTGGCGGGCATTTGTCAAATACGGAGAATCATTACCTCGGTCGCTTTTATAAGGGCTGCCGCAGTTTGTCCCGCCTTCAAGTGCATTTCACGGGCGGAGGTTGCAGTGATAATCGATGTAATCTGCTGGCCGCCAATCGAAATCTTCACTTCCGCCATCAGACCACTGATGCGAACAGAATCGACGCGTCCCACGAGTTGATTGCGCCCGCTGACGCGGCGGACAATCTGCTTCCGTTCTTTCTCCGATCCGCCGCGGGTTCTGAAAAGTAACTTGTCCACTTCACTCCGCGGAATACGGTGGTGTCCTCCGGTTGTCCGGATACTGCGAATTTTCTTCTTGTAAATCCACTGCTTGATGGTGGGAAAACTGATTCCCAGCTGCAAGGCAGCGTCGCGAAGCTGCAGCAACTCTTCCGCGTTGGGCTCGGATTTGCCGCTCATTTACTGTCCCTCGGCATCGGAACAAAATCGTACAGTCAACGCAGGGCACGGTCAAATACGCTGAGTTCCCCGTCAATATCGCTGAGAACACCACCTATGAACGCATATAAACGTGTGTGTGTGGACAGTAGAACTGTATTTCATATACACTTCGTAATTCTTTGACGCAATTCATCGTTCAGATTGACAGATTCACGGGAAAGGTGGTCCATGGTGAAACGCTCTGACCGCTCGCAGATCCTCTTGCGGTACGGGAGGCAATGGAAAACTTTGACGCGCGCCGGCAACATTCCAACGGCTGCCTCACTGCTGTTGGCCCAACGCTTGTTGCTGCTTTTGTGGCTTGCGATGGGGGCGTTCCCGGCGTGGGCCCAAACGGGAGCGAGCGTTTCGGGCGTGGTGACGGATCAAGCCGGCGCAGCCGTTCGCGATGTCGCGGTGACAATCAGGAATGTCGACACAGGTGTAAGGCTTACGATCACAACCGATGGCGCGGGGCGTTATCAGGCATCCGGCCTGGCTTCGGGGCTTGTCGATATTCGAGCGGCGAAACAAGGGTTCTCCGATGTAACGCTCACGGGAATCACTTTGGCGGTTGGCCAGGAAGCGACGGCCGACATTAAGATGCAGCGCAGCACTCCCGACGCTTGCGCGAGCGGCCACGAATTCGCCACCACCGATTGCACGCTGACCTGGCACGGCATCACGGTGTACGGTGCGTATGACGTCGGCGCCGGCTGGGTCAGCCACGGCTTACCGGAGAGCGGCTATAACTATGAAGGCGAATCTCTGGTAAACCGAAACGGCTATGAACATCGATTCGTCGTCGCACCGAACAACCTGCAGCAGACGGGTTTTGGCATCAGGGGCAAGGAAGAGTTTCTGCCGGGCTGGTCGGTCGTGTTCAACGCTTCAACTGGCATCAATCCGCAGTCGGGCCTGCTGGCCAACGCGTCGCAGACTCAGATCGTCAACAACGGCCTTCCCAGAGCCAGCTATTCGTACGCCATCGACGGCGCACGCGCGGGACAACCCTTCAATGACGAATACTATGGCGGCATATCGTCCAAGACTTTCGGCACGCTGACCTTCGGTCGGCAGCGCTCTCTCGGCACCGATGCCATGCTCCAATACGATCCGGCGGGCGGCGCCTACGCTTTTTCCTACATCGGATATAACGGCACGATGGCAGGCGGCGGCGACACTGAAAACTCCCGTTGGGACGACGCCCTGAAGTATCGCCTCATTGTTGGCCCGGTCCATTTCGGCGCGATGTATAAATTCGCCAATGGTTCCGCCGGTTGCTACTCGGCTGCGGCAGCCGCGGGGGCACCCTGGACTGCCACCAGCTGCACGCCGGAAGAGGCGCATAACAACGCCTGGGGATTCGACCTTGGCGGAGACGTCGGTGGAGACCGGCGCAAGTTCTCCGTAGACTTTGTCTACCAACATTACAACCAGGCGATCAGCGTATTGAACCCCTTGCTGGGGCCTCAGAGTCCGGCGACGCAAAGTCTCGGCTATACGCAGTCGCTCACCGACAGCATCGATACAACCCCCATCAACGGCGGCGACGGCGCCGGCCCCAATCTGATCGACCCGAACGGCACCGTCTATGGCATCGTGACCGACAACAACGCAGTTATGTTCGCTGCCAAATATGCGTGGAACCCGTTCAAGTTTTTTGCCGGCTACGAATACATCTGGCAGAATAACCCGCAGAACCCGTTGGGCGTTGGCGCCTCCGACCAGGGTGGTTACATCATGAGCGGGGTCGAAGACAACAATCTTGACACTGAAAAGTTGCTGAATATCTGGTGGACGGGCGTGAAGTACACCTACCGCAGCAAAACCGACTTCACATTTGCCTGGTATCAACAGCGGCAGAACGACTTCCGTCTTCCGCCAGCCTGCTCACTACTCGTTAGCCCCCCCGGTTTCCGCGCTTCCTGCGCGGGCACCCTCAACGAGGGGTCGCTCTATGTGGATCATCACTTCACCAAGCGTTTCGACGGTTTTGCCGGAATTGCGTATTCCTGGGTGAGCGGCGGTCTGGCCATCGCCATTCCGCATGGGCCGGGCGTCCCCTATGACTCCGACAACAACTTTGCTCCGACAGTCGGTGGTCGTTTCACCTTCTGATCGCTTCCGCGTGCGGGCTCAATCGAGAGCCCGTATGAGCTGTGGTTCATCGAAAGCTCGCGGCGGGTTCGAAATCGCTACGCCTTCATTCCAGCCAACAAACCACATTCCGATTCTGTCGATACGTTTCCCGTTCTAGATGTAGAAATCCCACCCCCACAATTCAGTTAGCACCACCGGCCCGGAAAAGGAGAGTAGCCAAAGCCGGGCCGGCGGCGTTCTGAAGGGAAGCCCCTCAGAAAGTTAAGCTGCCGTTAAACCGTGTGGCCCCGCGTCAAACGGTGACGCGGGACCATTTTCGGTCTTACGGCAAGTAGTAGCGGAACGAGGTGAAGACCATTCCATCCAGTCCTTCCGGTGTGAGCGCTCCGGGCGTGCCGGCGGAGTTGGCGCCAGACCAGGTCTGACGGGTTATATAGGAGAACTGCGTGCCGAACTGGAATCTGCCCCTGGGCCCGCTGTAGAAGCGGTACCAGAAGCCGACCGTGCCCTCGATTATCGCCCGTGTGTCCGCGTCGCAATTGGCGAGTGCGCCGGGATTGAATCCCGAAGTACCACCGGTCGGTGCGGTTTCGCTGTAGCAGCCGTAACTGGGGAAGAAGGGCGATCCGTAGCCGACATATGTCGGCGTAGTAGAGCCAGGTTTGATATAGGAGGCATCAGTCCGAGCGGCGTACTCCGCTCCGACATAGGAGTAGATGTCGAGCTTCTTGCCGTGCCACTCCAGCGTCTCCAAACCCTGGAGGCCCTTGATCAGGTGAATCGATCCGTCGGGATTAATGGAAAGATCGGAGAGCCCAGCAGCCCCGTAACGGCCGACTCCGCTGCCACCGAAGCCATGCAGGCCAAAAACAACGTGCTTATCGGCGAAGGTCCAGCGGGCGTTAGCGCCAAAGCCTCCACCTTCCTTCGAGGCGTTGTAGGCTCCAGTCGCGGTGCTGGCGCCAGTGGTAGTGCACTGGGCGGCAAGGGAGTTAGGACCACCGACCACGCACGGGAAGATACGATCGGTGAAGCGGTCGGCCAGGCCGAAAATCTCGTAGTGCCCAAAGCCGGGATCAAAGGCGACCTTGGCGATGAGATCGGGCGCAGGATTGGCCGTGTAGGTCCCGTTAAAGGCGTTGGCCTCGTTGGTGGCACCCAACTCGCCGAGCAGGTAATTGTCCACGTTGCCGTGCGAGGTGAGCGTGCCTTGCGCGTTTTCAACGGCGAAAGCGACCGACGCCTTGTCGCCGAAGTCTTTGGTCAGGCGAATCCCGTACTGACGCGCGAAGGTGAACCCGACGTTATACTGGCCGTCGATCGTCATGGGCCGGGCATCGTTGACTCTGCCGATGTCGTCGCTGGGGGCGATTCCCGCCTTCATCTCGGTCACCAGACTCCACGCCTGACCTCCGAGAAATTTCCAGCCATTGTTAAACTTGGCTTGACCCCACGCCTGGCGGAGCCGGAAAGTGTAGCTGTTGGTTTGGTTATTGTTAGAGGTGGTACCAGAAGAGAGGAAGTCACCCGATACATAGCTGGAAAGTTCCACGTTGCTCAAACGGCCGCCGACAAAGATCGTAGGCCGTGACTGGCGGGCGGTGCCGAAGAACTCCGGCAGATTGCTCTGCGAAGCGCCGGGCATGGTGAGGTTGTTGAAGGGAGTTATGACGTCCGCTCCCAGTTCGCGCGAACGCCGCACAAATTCGGCGGCCGCGAAGCCGCCCGGGGTAATGGTAACGCCCTTAAGATGAATCGACAGCGGAGTTTCCCACTGCGAGCTGACGTTCTTGACGTCTTTCAGCGACTCTTGCAGCGACATTGCGGTATTGTTGGTGGTCGTCTTGATGTCGGCCACCTCGCCTTGCAGCGCACCCACTGTCTGCTGATCCTGGCTGGCCTGGCTTTGAGCGGCAGCGGCCTTGCTGGCGGCATCGGCCGCAGCGGCTTGCGCCTGCTGCCAGTTCTGCTGCGTCTGCTGCAGTTGCTGCGAAAGCTGCTGGATTTGCTGCTGCTGAGCGGCCAGGGCGTCTTTCAACGCCTGAACGTCGGCAGCCGTTACCGCAGGCGCCGCTGCTTCAGGCTTGTGCCTCTTTTTTGGAGGCGGTGCGGTTGAGTCCGAGGTTTGGGCCCAAGCGCCAGCGCAAAGTGCCGCCAGCGTCAGGACCGTGAGACATAGGTGCTTGGCAGATTTCATAAAATGCAATCCTCTCCTTTGTGAGTTGTGGTCGAACAGCATTTCCAAAAAACAAGACACTCTTTGCAACTTGACGTCTGCACTTGACGCCGGCGCGGCGACATTTGTTTTTTCGCACACTCCCGCACGGACCTCGCCACAAAACAGCGGGGACCATTACCAGAAATTGCCGTACTACGGGTTTTAAACCTGCAAATCTACTCCTTGCTCTATTAAAGGAGTGTTACGTTCTATTAAAGGAGTGTTAAATTGCGGAAACCCCGGGGGGAAGGTTTCTCCTGCTTTTGGCACCGTTGCCAAGCACCGTCATGGCCCGCCAATTCGTAGAGTCCCTTCTGGGAAATCTTCATCGCCGGCCAGTATGCCATAAAGCCCATTATACTACTAGACTTTATTGACATTAGCGGGATAGCACGCGCAACTCCATTCCGTCAGATGCCGAGAAGATCCGCTAAGCCACTTGCTTTTAGCGGCTTAGGGGAATCGCTGCAAGGCGGCAGCGTGGGAGAGTGTGCATCAAATTGCAGGTTCGACGAACGAAAGATTCTCAGGCTCGAGTGGTTTTCTTCTCAGCGCGGAGGTGCGACTTGGGACGCCATGATCATTCGTCCTCGAACGTACCCTGTCTTTCCGGCAGATACCAGGGCCGTCAGTGGCAGCCGCTACTGTGGTTTCGCTGCTGCGGTCGTCGAAGGTTGAGCCGGTTGGGTGGAAGCTGTTTTGGATAAGCCACCGGTTTGCGTTTGCTTGACAGGCGGAATTTCGGTCCCCGCTGGATAGATCAAAATCTGGACCGTACCCCACCCGGCATCGGACTTTGCATCCGTCTGTTTGCCCATGCCCAGAGTTTTGACCTGACTATCGTCAAACCCGAAGTTCTCGACTAAGTACTCGCGCACAACCATGGCCCGGGCTTCGGTCAGCACCAAGTCTTTTTGAGTATCGCCTTCCATGCCCGCGGAAGCCACGATCACAGCGAAGCCGAACTGATTGTTAGCCAGGAACTCGCCACCGGCGTTTAGAGATTTCTGATTCTTCAGCTTGGCCGAATCCTGCTTGTCGAAAAGTTGCTTGGCTGAGTATGTGAACTCCTTTATGGTCGTGCCTTGCGGCAGGCGTTCGACCTCATTCTGTGTCAGCTCGGCGGAATCTTCGTAGCCGCGGTTCTTGAAATATCCACGCACGAAGAAGTTGTGTTTCAGGGCTTCCATATTTTCCTGGAAGTCGGTAACCCCAGCCTGCGCCTGGACCATCGTGCTATTCATGGTGGTCGTGGTCTGCTCGAGGTTGTTGTAGAGTTGTTTGTCGTTCACCAGCGCTCCCACGGTTCCCTGACCCCGATCGATTTTGGCGCTGATCGAGTTTAGATTGGCGGTAGCCCCAGTAGCGTTTTGGATGGCTTGCTGGCTGCTGTCCAGAATGCCGTTTGCCTTCTTAAACAGCGCCGACATTTCAAGTGGCGGCTGGCTGGCAATGGTGTCGCCATTGCGAACGTCGGCTGTTCCGGCGCTTCCAAAAGAGATCGCCATAAACTGGTTGCCCAACAACCCCTCGGTTTCGATGGTAGCTACGGAGTCTTGCTTGATGATCTCGTGTGTCGACTTGCCGAGATCCATAACCACCGTGACCTTTTCTCCCGGCTTGTTGGGCAAGAGGATGCTGTGCACCGTCCCACTGTGAACCCCGCCCACCTGCACATCGGCTCCAGCATCCAGTCCAACCACATTGTCGAATTGCGCCTTCAATTGATACGTGGAGCTAAAAAGATACTGCTTGCTTCCGATGATGAAGATACCGGCCACCAGAATTGCCATGGTCACAACGATGAAAGCTCCTAACCGCGCCGCTCTCGACATATGCCCCCCATATTTCCTGCGTACTTCCTACGACGAATGCCCTAGAAATTCCCGAACAAACCCGATGTCACTTCTTTGAAGCTCTTCAAAGCTGCCTTCGATCACCACATTTCCCTCATTCAGCAGGGCCAGACGGTCGGCAATCGTCTTTGCGCTGTGCAGATCGTGAGTCACGACGATGGATGCCATGTGATGTTCCGCCTGGAGCTTGAGCACCAAATCGTCGATCTCCCCGGAACTGATCGGGTCGAGACCAGCGGTAGGCTCGTCAAGCAGGAGAATATCCGGCTCCAGAGCCAGGGCACGCGCCAGCCCTACTCGTTTCTGCATACCTCCCGAGATGTCTGAAGGCATCTTCTGCAGGGCGTCTTCCATGCCCACTTCCGTCAGCAAGGCTTTGACCCGGTCGTCCTGCTCAGACTTCGACATCTCCTTCTTATGGTGGCGCAGCGGAAACGCGACGTTCTGCTCGACGGTCAGCGAATCGTAGAGCGCGGCGTGCTGAAACAAAAAACCCATTTTCATTCTGATTTCGCCGAGCTGGTCGAGACCGAGGCCGGTGATGTCCTGCCCGTGGATGAGCACCGATCCCGAGTCAGGCTTCTCCAGCCCGATGACGACCCTCAGCAGGACGCTCTTGCCAGTACCGCTGCGCCCCAGCACGGCCAAAGTCTCGCCACGCTTCACGGTCAGACTGACCTTGTTCAAAACATTTTGGGTCCCGAAGGACTTATGTAAGCCTTCGACAGCGATCGCTGGCGCACGGTCGTCTTCCTCGTGTTCGGCTCGATTCACCACGGTTTGCATCGGCATGTGATCGATGGCATCCATGCTTCTTTCGCGAGTTGTTGGATCCGCGGCTTGTTTAGTCATGTTCATGAGAAACAATTCATGGGAAAAATATCAGAATGAGTTTTACCAGCACGACATCGGCCAGAATCACGAACAGTGAGGACAAGACTACCGAACTGGTGGCGGCACGGCCCACGCCTGCGGCGCCTCCCTGTGTACGCATTCCTTGAAAACACGCGATCAGCCCGATGATCAGACCGAACACCATGGTCTTAAACGTGGGCGGCAGGAAATCGTTGAAGTCGGCGCCCTTGAAACCGCTATTGATGAACTGATGGAATGAAAGCGGTTCAACCAGGGCCTGCGCGACCCAGCCCATTAACAAGCCGCAAAAGTCGGCGGCGAGGGTCAGGAGAGGCAGCATGAGGATGCAAGCCAGGATGCGGGGTGCGGCTAGCAGCCGATAAGGGTTCACCGCAGAGGCCTCGATGGCATCGATCTGTTCGGTCACCTTCATCGACGCCAACTCCGCGCCGATGCCCGCGCCCACTCGGCCACTCACTACCAGACCGGTGATGATCGGGCCGGTTTCGTGAATAATGGAGAACACGATAGCGGCGGGAAGCAGCGACTTAGCCCCAAAGCGAGTCAGGCTGTAACGGGCTTCCATGGAAAGCACAACTCCGGTGGCGGCTCCGGCTAGAGCGACCAGCGGCAGGGACATGGACCCAATTTCGTCGAGTTGCCGATACAACTCGCGAAATTCAAATGGCGGCGTTACGGCTACGCGGACAACTCGCCAGAAAAATATGCCCAGATCTCCGAACCACTCGAAAAACTTGTTGATCGGGCCCGGAGAAGAGCTCACCACGGGAGCTATAGGTGATGTCCGCGGACCCGGAAGTGGCGGTCCCACGCCTGCGAGCGTACTGAATTCCCGGTCGATCATGGATTTTTGGGGCTAGGATTTGCGCTCGAATCTGGCGCTCCGTGCGAATCGTTGAGGTGCATCCGCGTAAGCAAAGAGTGTGGTCCGCTATAGAGAAACTCAAGCGAGACGTTTGCGCCCACATACCCCAGCAAGCTGTAGTTGCCCATGCGGAATGCATCCTTGTAATCGTAGCGGCCGGGATACCAGGCATAAACGGCCGTCATGGTGCCGGCATAGGGAGAAATCAGATCGGGAAAAGAAAAGACGCGATGACCATCGACGCCGCGGCGTGCGGTAAAGGTAGAAATCACGGCATATTTGAGCCGCGGAAACACGCCTTTACATTGGCAGCGGTAATACAGTGTGTCTTCACGCAAGGCTTCCGAGAGCGCATAGCGCGTCGTCGTAGTCACCGCCGCAATACCGAAGTCGGACCCGAAGCGCTTGCCATAGGCTTCCGCACCTTGCTGCCACTCCGGCGGAGTATTCTGAAACTGGTTAATGCCAGCAGCGATTCCCGCGCCGACGATGGGATAGGGGCCGAACGCGTCGAACACGTAATTGCGGAGCTTGGTTGTCTCGGGCGGGCGTATGTATGTCAAATCCGGCGGCGGGGTCGTCGGACTCGCCGGCACGGCAGCACCGCTGGAAGAGTCTCCCGAATCGACCAGCGCTTGCGCCTTCGCCAGAACGGGTAAGGCTGCGAGGTACGCGATTGCCATCAGTAAGAGCATAATTCGGCGGATCTTCATATCGAGACTTCTCCGTGGCCAATCCGTCGCCAACCGGCAATCCGCCGCCAATCTAAGATTCAATTTGCACAACAAAGGTTTGCCCCCTTTCATACTGTAAGCGGGCAGGGTCCGTGGTCGCATTGGCAAGCAATTTCGACCTCCTTGGATCCCGCTTCCTTACAGGGTTGACCGCAGTATTTGTCGCCAGCCTGCACCAGGCACCGGCAGGGCAGGTGCGCACACTTCTTCTGTTCAATCGGCGTCATCGTCGTTCTCCTTTAGTTCAATCGTCGTCTAGAAGCAAAATATTCCCGTCGGGGGCCGATCCTACCTCTTGCCCGGCTCCCGGCTCTCGGGCTGCTGTCTCGCCTGCAATTGCTGCGTCTGCTGTTGATGTCTTTGCTGCAATTGCTGGGTCTGCTGCTGATGGCTCTGTTCCACCTGCTGCCTTTGCGTGTCATTCGCTTTCTGTTTATCCAGCGTCACGTGCTCCTCGTCCTGCTTCTGCTGGAGTTGGTCGCGCTCCTGTTGCTGTTTGGCAGCTTGCTTGTCCTGCTGCTGCTGGTACTTCTTGTCCCGCTTCGCATTGCCGGTATTTGGAGTGTTCCGAGCGACGGGTGGAAGGTCGCGAGGATGGACGGCCGTGCCGGGTTGAGCAGCGTTATTCTCTGAACGTCCCTGATTTCCACCCCGATTGGCTGCGGTATACGGCGCTCCTGCCTCTTTGGCCGGGACAGCGGCACGGTCATTGAAATCTCCGGGCCTGGGCGTGGCTGCGACGCCTGGCTTGCCCATGTTCGCCGACGCGCGTTGCTGCGGGTTGGCTCGGGCCGCCTGCGCATGTTGAGTTTGAGCGGCTACCGGCGGAATATGTCGGTCACGCCCCGCAGCCTCTTCTTGAGCTGTCGGACGCGCGTTGATTCCACCGTTTCCACCGTTGTAACTGACGTGGCTGTCGTTGTTGTAGGCCACGTGCGTGTCGTAAACGTTGCGGATGTTGGCGCCGTTCAGGTTGCTCACGGAGCGGTTGTAGAAAAAGTGTCCGCCGTCCCAGCGCCCGCCTTCAAAGCCCGAACCGAAATAGCCGAAGCCGTAATTGATTCCACCGTAGAACCCTACTTGCGGACCCCAATAGCCGTCATAGAAAACAAATCCGTCGCCACCCCAACCCCAATAGGCTGGAGTCCATAGGAAACCGACTTCCGGCCCCATCACCCAGGTGCCCGGCACCCAGTAGTAATCGGTGACGTCGTAATCGTAGCCCCAGTAGCCGGGTGTCCAGAGATAACCGTCGCCGGGACAAAGCGGCTGCTCATAGACCGGCAGCGGCGGCGGCCCGATCCTGATGGCCACGCCAATTTGCGCAAACGACGCTGCCGACATCGACAGCACGACGAGCCCGAACAATAACGCGGACAATAAGGCGAACGACAGCGTACGAATGAAACGACTATGCATTTTTATTCCTCTGGCCCATCATCCCTCGCTTGCCCGGTGCTGCTCTGCTGACGCGGGTTGCGTGGATTGAGGGCCGATTCTTATGTTTGGCGGCCAGGGTTGGTACGTCGTTTATTTTCCGACGGCTTTTTCGGCGCGGCCGATCCATTTTTGAACTTTGCCGGCGGTCTTTTCCGCTTTCCCTGAGACTTCCAAATCGGGGTCGTTCGTCGCTCGTCCGACCTTCTCTTTCACTTTCCCTTTCACTTCGTGGAGTTTGCCCTCGGCCCGGTCTTGGGTGCTTGCTTTCATGTTTTCTCCTGTTTTGTGTAATCAACGTTGCGCAATCAATTCTGATTGTGTCTCCGCCCCGTTGCCAGGGCGGAATTGCCGCGTGCCATTACGCCACTTCTTTTCTTTCAACGCTCGGCGGCGCCTGCACCAACTCCTCAAACAGAGAGCGGTAGTGGATCATCGCCGTTCGCAGATCTTCCGTCGTCGCGGCGTCCTTCCCAACCCGCAGCGCAATCTCATGCGCGGAACGGTAGTTCTCCACCACTCGGGGATGGTCGACAGAAATATCGGCGGCACGCTGATCGAAATCGGATACGGGATAGCCGCGAGCTTTCATTAAAGCGGACACCAAGTCGTCGGCTTCCGCGACGGCCCCCTTGGGCGAATCGACAAACCGAGACTGTACCGACTCCCACTGCTTCAAGAAACGTTCGCGTTCCAGCGGATCAAGATCGCGAATGTTGAGTTTCTCAACCCGTTTCTCGCGATCCTCCAATTTCGATTCCGCTTTTCGTCCTGCCCCATGTACAAGAACCGCGCGATCGTACTCGGGCCCAAATTTCTTTCGCAGGACTGCGGTTGCATCCCTGCGTTTTCGCACGTACAGCAAAATCAGCGCTGCGACGATCAGAATCGCCACGGTGGCGAGCACAATCACATTCGTATCCGGCAGATGTAGATTCATCGAAACCTCCAGGCATCAAATCTCCACAAGAACCGACCTTGTCCACCGAAGTTCACCGAAGTTCCCTCTGGGGGTCAGAACCTTGTGAGTTGCCAGTATCGAGCTTTAGGCTCCGGAAGACTGGTCAGAATTGCTCGGTTTACAAATCAGGGTTCTGGCATTCCGGAGGCGCGGTGGGGCCCACTTTCTCCCAAAGTGAGCGATTGTGGACAGCAATCTCTAAGCACGTGAGCGATTCTATAGAAGACTGTTTCTACAGATAGAAAAGGCAGCGCGCGGCGCCGGAGGAGACATTATGTCGTTTGGACTTTACTCGATTGGGTTTGCGATCTTAATCGGCGGATTGATTTACGCCGCGCACCTGATGCACATGCCCGCCCACTGGATCGTCGTGGGCGCGATTGTCCTCTTAGGCATCGGAATTCTGTCGGGCGTTAAGGCCACGCGTCAGAAGGATCCTTCGGAATAACCGTTGTTAATGCCGATGCCGACCGTTTACGTCTACCGAAGAATGGGTTGATGGAAGGACGCAGCCGGAAGCTAGTCGTGAAGGACGATATTCAGAAGTGAGCTATGAACTTGCAGTCCACCCCCGCCATAGTCAACGAAGCCTAACTCTCTGAACCGGTTCATGAAAAAACTGACCCGAGACCGGGTCGTGCCTATCATATCGGCGAGGGTCTCCTGACTGATCTTGGGGATGACCGTCTCGGGCACGCCTTCCTTGCCGAAATGAGCCAGCAAGAGCAGAATCCGGGCTAGTCTCTTCTCGCTGGAATTGAAGAGTTGGTCGACTAAATCCTCTTCGTATCGGATGTTCCGAGCCAGCAAATAGGCCACGAACATGTCGGAGAATTCGTGTTGACGATGAAGCGCTTCCATCATGGCTTTCTTGTCGATGCACAGAAGTTCGCAGTCCGTCATGGCGGTGGCGGACCCCATGCGTAAAGGCTGTCCAGCCAGGCCACCTTCTCCGAAAAACTCTCCCTCGCCCAATATGCCCAGGGTCGCTTCCTTGCCTATCTTGGATACGACCGTGAGTCGAACCTTGCCTTCCTGGATGTAGAAGACGGAGTCAGCCGCATCTCCCTGGGCGAAGACGGTTTGCTTCTTGGGAAAAGACATCACCTTTCTACCGACGCCGATGGTGGCAAGAAAGCTCTCGGGCTCGAAGTCGCGCTTTCTCTTCGGCCTCGTAGTCGCCGGTGCCATCGTGGTTGGTGGTGCCATCATGACTTCTCCCAAAGTGTAGAGCTACACCCTCTCATATTTTGACAGAATCGAAACCACTGAAGATGTTCACTTTTGCTCACAATTCGGAAAAAAGCTTCGGTGGACCCAAATAGAACCTGCAGCTTTGCTAAAGCTATTGAAAATGATCAATATTGAACATCTTCCGGGCTGTGAACGTTGCATTATGACGTGGTGAAGAGCAAAGAACTCACCGCGAAACAGATATTATCGGTGCCTTGCAGTACTTGTGGCGCGGCGATCGGGGAAGTTTGTGAACTGCATACGGGTGCCCCGCGCAGCGAGCCGCACCGGGATCGGAAACTTTCCGCAGCCGAGGCGGTGGAAAAAACCCGCAAGCGATAGCAGGCCGTGATCCTTGCAAAACTCGCTTGCGCAGGCAGGTTCATGCTGCAGGTTTAAATGCGGCCAAGGTTTAGGAACGGCCAACGTTTAAATGCGCCCAAGGACCAAGAGAATAACCACGATGCAAAGGATAAGTCCTAGTCCTCCGGTCGGAGCGTAACCCCAGTCTCGACTATGCGACCATCTTGGCAGCGCACCAAAGAGAGCTAAGATCAAAATCACGATCAATATAGTTCCAAGCATATTGCACTCCTTTTCGTCTGCATTGAGACGACTTCAACGTCAGTAACCACACGGGGCGACTCTAACTTCTGTGCTAACTCTGTATTGTTCCAGCGCGGCGCTCGTGATCCTAAAGCTGCGCATCCAAAAGCTGCGCACCGAAGCAAGCCTGAGGGAGAGCCAGTGTTGTTTATAGGCGGTCCGCTGGTTTCTTACTGATCAAAACTGCTCAATGTGAAGAAAAGAGTCGAAAGGCGGGATGGTGCCCTGGTTGGGAATGCGCGCGATGACAGCGCGTGGATCGCATTTCCACGCCAGCGGGACATCACTTCGATCGCTTGCATGCTGCCAACAAAAATGGTGCGAGTCCACGGAGTGGACCCGCACCAAGTATGAGAGTGAATCGACTTTCCTGTTACCGCAAGCCACAGGACGCAATGTGCCGTCGTCAACTTGCTACCGACGAGCCTATTCTTTAGCTCCAGGGGCCTTTTTCTCAGGAGCACTCTCGGGGCGAGCCGCTGGCCGAGGTGCAGCCTGTTGGCGAGGAGCAGGCTGCGCACGAGCTGCGGTCGTTGGATGAGGAGCGCTCGCAGGGCGAGGCGCGGCCTGTTGACGAGCTGCGGGCTGTGCATGAGCCGCTGGCTTATTCTCGCTCGATGCCGCTGGCTTACTCGCCGGTGGCTTACTCGCGGCCGGCTTATTCGCGGACGGCTTATTCTCATTCGAGCGGGTAGCGGCTGCCTTATTCGCGGACGCCTTGTTCTCGTTCGAGCGAGTCGCCGCTGCTTTATTCTCAGCTGTCTTGGTCTCGGCTGCCTTGTTCTCAGTTGCCTTGTTCTCAGTTGCCTTGTTCTCAGCTGCCTTGGTCTCGGTGGCCTTGGTCTCGGCTGCCTTGTTCTCGGTGGCCTTGTTCTCAGCTGCCTTGGTCTCGGTGGCCTTGGTCTCGGCTGCCTTGTTCTCGGTAGCCTTATTCTCCGCTGCCTTGGTCTCGGCGGCCTTATTCTCGGGTGCTTTGTAAGGTGCTCCAGCCTCTTTGGCCGCTACCACTCCGGAACCGCTAAACTCCCCAGGCTTCGCAGTTGCAGCAACCGATGGACGGCCCTGGTTCACGGACGCGAGGAGCGCATGGTTGGTGCTGGCAGCGCGGACATGCTGGGTTTGCAACGCGGTTGCCGGCGTGTGTTGCTGGTGCATCGCGGTCTCTTCCGCGGCGCTTGGCCGGGCGCTGATTCCACCCTGACCGCCGTTATAGCTGACGTGATTCACCGTGGTTTCGTTGATGACGGTCTTGCTGTAAACATTGGTTATGTTCGTGACGTTCACGTTGCTAACCGAGCGGTTGTAGAAGAAGGCTCCGTTATTCCAATATCCGCCTCCGTAGCCGACACCACCGTAGCCGAAGCCGTAGTTGACGCCGCCGTAGAAGCCGACAGTCTGGCCCCAGTAGCCTTCATTCCAGGCAAAGGCGTTGCCACCCCAACCCCAATAACCGGGAGTCCAGAGCAGGCCAACGACTGGCGGCTCGACCCATGTGCCGGGTACCCAGAAATAGCCTTCATCGCCATTAGCCCAGTAGCCGGGAGTCCACAAATACCCGGCAGAGGGGCACATGGGTTGTACATACACCGGCAGCGCGGGCGGAGCGATCATGATCGACACGCCGAACTGCGCCAACGAGATGGCCGGTATGGCCACGATCAGAAGAGCTAACAACAGAAAACGAATTTTGCGCATTTTGAACCACCTTTGCCAGATCATCCTTAGGGTGCCCGGTCCTACCGTTGCTGCTGCGGGCTGCGTGGATCGAACGGCGACGTGCCGATGCAAGGATTCCATAGAGGTACTGCCAAGTCTGTGCACTACTGCTCACTTTCGTGAATGTTCCCATTTCGATCTGCCGGAAAAGATTTCCCGAAATGAACCTTGCTGGTACCGGCAAAAACCGGCGCGAGCCCAAAGGAAGACGGGCCCGCGTCGATCACCATTAAGCTGGTTGCGTCCGCAGGCGACGCCGGACGAACTGGCTACAGTGTGAAGCTGAGGGCAAGGTTCACCCCAGGAAACGATGCGTTGCACAGGTAATACACACCGTTGATGTCGACCACATAAACGTTTTGCGTGTAGAGCCAGTTGCTGGGCCATGGGTCGACGAATCCGAAGGAATAGCCGCCGTATTGGAAGCGGTGACTACTGTAGTCGGCTTGGGTTACGCGAAACGTGTGTTGCTGTCCAAAACTGGCCTTGAATTTGTCCGCCGGGATGCGGCCACCGCCGTTCTTCTCTGCCGGTTTGGCGTTCTTTTCCGGCTGCGCCGCGGGTTTCTCATCTTGCTTTGCGGACTTCTCTGGTTGCGCCTTCTTCTCTTCTTGTGCGGCAGGCTTGGCTTTATCGTCTTCGTGCTGCTCCTGTGCGAACACTGGAGCCGCAGCTACAAGGGTCATAGACAGAACTGCTGCACTGATCATTCCTACTAGTTTCATGGGTATTGCCTCCATTTATTATTTGTTGGTTACGTACGCCTGCTTACTGCAAGCTTCCTGTTGTCGTGTTAACCGGGCTTCCGATCGCTTCGCCGGAAACGAGAAGTTCAACTCTCCGGTTTTGCTGGCGTCCGGAGGAGTTATCGTTTGAGGCTACCGGCAAGGTGTTGCCGAAACCTTGGGCTGAAACCGAATTCGTCGCAACGCCTTCCTGCACCAGGTAATCGCGAACCGATGCAGCACGGTTTTCAGACAGTGTTTGGTTCATTTCGTCGCTGCCCACATTGTCGGTATAGCCCCCGACTGCAATATCGAGTCCGGGATAGGCCAGCAGAATACCGGCGACTTTGGCCAGTTTCTCTCGTGCGCCCGACTTCAACGAGTATTTTCCGGTGTCAAACAAAACATCGGACATGCTGACGATGAGCCCACGCGCGCTGTCGCGTGTCTGAAGAATGGAGTTCAACTGCTCCGACAATCGCGTGCGCATGGCCGCTTTGTCGGTTTCCGCTTGCTGCGCGCTGGCCTGAGCTGCGGCGACTGCGCTGGCTGATGCTGCCTCGTTCGCCGCCATGTCGGACTTGGCCTGCGCCGTTGCAGTTTGCGCTTCGGCGGTGTCGGCGCGGGCCTTTGCCGCATCCGATTCGGCCTGATCCTTGGCCGCAAGAGCTATTGCCGCGTCAGACTGGGCTTGGTCTTTCTGCCGATTCGCGCTGTCGGCTTGCGCCTGCGATTGGGCCTGGGCGTCGCTCGACGCCTGACGTTCGTTAGCCAGGCGCATCTCGTCCAGCTTCTTGACTGCGATCTCGCGGGCGTCCTCGGAAGTCTGCACTGCCTCGCGAGAAACCGCGATCAGCCCCTTCTCGTCGAAGTGTTTGCTGGTAGCAAATTCGTCCGCATTGTTCGTCAACTGGACAGCGTGCTGATAGCTGTCGCTGGCATACTGCTCGGCTCCCTCGGATTGCGCGATGCGCAGGGCATTCCGCGCTTCGAAGAATTCCAACGGCAAGCGGGCATTCAGAACCACTGGATCGAACCGGTAGCCGGTGGGAAGGTATCCGCCGCGCTCCATCAGTTCATACTTCGCATTCACCGCCTCAGTGGTTCCCTTGGTCGATTCGCGAACCACATTCTCCAGCACAACCGCATTGCTCGGCTGCCTCACCGCATAATAAGGTTCCGCGGTAACGATCAGGGCGAAAGCCTGAAGGTCGGTAGTTACACGCAGCTTGCTGCGGTGGTTATCGCCGACTAATACCTCTCCCAGGTTCACGGCCCTGCCTTCGGGAGAAATCGCCCACAAAACATAAGTCAGGTACTCATTGCCGAAAGTCGTCGGCGCCTGCAAGTCGCCAAATTCCGCGTCGATCTCAATCGATCCCCGCCGGCTATTCACCTTGGCTTCCCCGTTTGCTGAAGGCATCAAGTCCGTGCCCGCGAAGTCGAGCCGGCTGGCTCCGCTGCGATGCTCGTAATTGACGGCCTGTACGTTGCGGCTGACGACGGTCACTCGGAATATCGGCGTCGAAGTCAGAGGCTCGACGACCACGGTTGTTGGGCGATTGGTTTGAGCAAATGCACTCAAACTAAGGGCGATTCCGATTGTCAGAAAACACTTAGCCTTCACAGTAATCTCCTTGGGGCAGAGGTCTGCCGGGTTACGTTATTGGTTGCGTTGGCGCGCTGGCACTGAAACGATCGCTTGCCAGATCGTTATCCCTTGCCAAGGTGGATATTGGGAAGAGAATGGAACAGTCCGGTAACATTCAGGATCCACAAAACCAGGGCAATGACCACGACGCCGTTCAAAATTGACTTGATGGTCCCTTGCATGGGAATGAAGCGGTTTACCAGCCACAGGAGGACGCCCACCACGATCAGAACTTCGAGCAATTGAATGAGAGGCATAAGTGTAACCTTCCTTACTTCTCTGGCTAACTCCTCTCATCCACCTGGAGGTGTTGCCGTAACTTCGATTTGAGACTTTTAGGGTCGATTCCTGTCCGCCGCAAGGTTTGGCGGCGTACATACGGATGAAGAACGCCGATTGGCTGGATGTGGTCGCTGTGCTGTGGAGTTGATCGGAAACCAACCCATAGCGACCTCAGAAATCAAAGCTGCGAATCAGCGTTCGCGGCTCCATCTACACACTCAGGAGCATCAATAATGACAGCTGAGGACTTCCGCGTCTGAGCAAGATAGCTCACTTATTGGAACCAAAATCGCGAAGCCTGCGCCGCAAACCGGATCACACCACCCGCGCTTCGCTTGGTGCAATGTCCTCCAACGTCGCGCGGGGACCATCGGCGGCGCCCGACCTTACGGAGTGCATCAGGGCCCAGGAATACTCGAACTCCTGCCCACACCTCAAGCAGACCTGATACGTCCGTTTCTTGATCGTGAACACGCCACTGCGGTGGCGGTGATGGCACCCGAAGGCAAAGCGGAGCATCAAAAGCAGCGGCTTCACAAATCCTCCGCTCGGTGGCGGTGCTGGCAACTTCCATGGACATCGAGCCAATCCAATAGCGTGCGTACGCTGGCGTGAGCCAGGGCAATGGAGCAATCGGCAGCTCCGTAGTAAATATTGATCGTGTCGCCATCGGAATTCATCGTGTATCCGCACGGGAACACAACATCGTTGACGTCGCCGTGACGTTCGTAGTGGGCCTCCGGTCCGAAGATCCATGAGTCCCCTCGCAGCAGGCATTTTTCCGGATTTTCCAGTTCAAACAGAGCCAGGCCCAGACGGTACAGACAGCCCGACGGCGTGTGCCGCACGCCGTGGTAGAGCACCAGCCATCCCCTGGGAGTTTCGATGGGCGGCGGCGACAGACCGATCTTGTTGGCGTCCCACCAGGCGCCGCGGCGCGCCTCCAGCATCAGCCTGTGTCTGCCCCAATAGTGCAGGTCGGGTGAATAAGAAATCCACATGTGCGCTCCGAGCGCCGTCATCGGGCGATGAATCAGGGCCCAGTATCCGTTGATTCTCCGGGGCAGAAGCGCGGAATCTTTGTCATCCGGGGGCATGATGACACCGTAGCGTTCGAAACTTCGAAAGTCTTTGGTCAGCGCCAGAGACACTCCGGGACCACCACGCGAATAGGAAGTGTAAGTAACCACGTATTGGTGCAATTCGGGCACGAAAGTGATCCGCGGGTCCTCAATGCCCCAGATTTCCTCGGGAAACTCCCTCGGGTTGGGCATCAAGGTCGGTTCAGGGTCTATTTGCCAGTCATCGACACCGTTCCGAGACCGCGCGGCGCAGAGATGCGACAAGCCTCGGCGGTCTTCGACGCGGCATAGGAGCAGAGTGGTTCCATCCGCCAGCAGGGTTGCGCCGGCATTGAATACGCTGTTGATGGAGTATGGCCAGTCCTTGCCGGTCAGGATGGGGTTGCCCGGGTACCGTAGAAGGAGTGGCGGGTAATGGGGGTTTTCGATTTTCAGAGGTATGGTTATGGGAGCAGTCATGTGTGGTTTTCCGGCCTTTCCGATGTTTGCAGCGAACGCATTTCGAGGAGTACCATCAAAAATGACAGCGTCGATTCGGCTCCCTGGTTCTGGTTGGCGCGATCGGGATGCAAGCCGTCCCGGCAACCGCCGGTAACGGAATCATGCAGAGGAAGTTGTAGATCGTTGTCGCCCAGAAACCAGTTGAAGGCCGACCAGGCTTCTCTGCGCCATCGGTTGTCACCGGTTACACGGTACGCCTCGAGACACGCAGATACCGCGCCGGCGGCTTCAATCGGCTGTTGATCGAAGCGGGCCTTTGCACCGCCCTGGTGATAAAAGCCCTGCGATCCGATGGGCACAAAGTGGTGATTGGTTTCGCAACGCTGAGTTTCCAGTAGCCAATCCAGCGCTTCGAGGCCGACGGAAACCATGCGGCCATCCGAGCAAGCTTGACCCACGCGCAGTAGCGCCTGGGGCAATCTCGCGTTACCGTAAGCGACGACGTCCTCGAACCACTTCCAATCCGGCCGATGGATTGACTCATACATTTCTAGTAATCGCCGGCTGAGCACCGATCTTATTTTCTGCGCGTCTCGGTCTCCAGGATACGAATTGAGATACTCCTGAATTCCGAGCAGGGTATAGGCCCAGGCACGAGGGCTGGTGAATTCCACCGCCGCGGGGAGGGAAAACTCGAACAGACGCCCGGCAGCATTCCTCAATCCCTGATTACTGGATCGGCCGAGGACGGTTCCCAAACTCCACAAGGCGCGCCCGTGGCAGTCTTCCGATCCAGCCGGTTCGTTCCAGCGGCGATCGTAGGCGAGAAAGTTTCTGAATCTGCCATTCGCCGAATTGAACGCATGTTCCAGAAATGACAAATACCGGCAGGAAAAATCTGGAGCGGCTGCATCTGCCGGCCCAAGCTGGTCTTTCCCCTGACCGAGTTGCGCCAGCAGCACGGCGAAAATCAGTGCGCGAGCGTTATCGTCGGTGGTATAACCCTCAGCTCGATTGGGGATGGTAAAGATCGCGTGCTGCAGTATTCCCGTGTCGTCGGTTAGCCGATTCACGTGATCGAGTTTTAATTCAGGCAGTTGATCGAGCGCTTTGGGAGTAGCGCGAGCCGAGAACTGGACGCGGGGATTTTCCATGCGATCGCTGCGAACCCGGGCAAAACTTTCCATGTAACCCTGCGCGACTTTCTTCCAAACCATGTCCCGCGCGAACAGATAAGCACGTTTGCGCATGGCATGGCGGATCGCGGGTGTATCCAAGAGTTCGACTGTCTTGTGGGCGATAGCTTCAGGGTTTTGGAAGGGGACCAGCGCGCCCCGGCCATCGTCTAACAACTCAATCGCGTGCCAATAGGGAGTCGAGATAATGGCCTTGCCTGCACCCAACGCATAGGCAAGCGTTCCGGACACCACCTGCGCCTCATGTCGGTAAGGGGTGATGTAAATATCGGCGGCGCCAATAAACTCGGCCATCTCCTCGGGACTAACGAAGCGGTCGTGGAAGATGACATTCGACTCGACTCCCATTTTCTTCGCCAATGCCTGGAGGCTGGCCCGATACTTGTCCCCCTCGCGGCGAAGGATGTGAGGGTGGGTGGCGCCGGCGACGATGTACACAACGTTCTTGTGTTTAGCCAAAATCTGCGGCAGCGCCTGAATGACGTTTTCGATTCCCTTGTTCGGTGAGAGCAGGCCGAAGGTGAGCAGCACCGCTTTTCCCTCCACGCCAAAACGATCCTTGTAGAAATTCGGATCTAGGAATGGCAGGTCGGGAACACCATGCGGAACCATGTCGATCTTGCTGCCCGGCACTTTGAAGATTTCCTGCAAGAACTGGGATGAAAGCTGGCTCATGACGATGAGCCTATCCGAAAGCTCCGCGATCTCTTCCATGACCATCAGTTGGTTAGGATCAGGATCACGCAGAACGGTGTGCAAAGTCGTCACTAGAGGCATCTTCAAGCCGCGTAAGAGATGCAGAATATGGCCGCCGGCCTTGCCACCGAAGATTCCATACTCATGCTGCAGGCACACCATGTCGATATTGTTGAAGTTCAGGAATTCAGCCGCTTCCTGATAGGATCTTGCGTCGTCCTGGGCCAGGGACCATCGCACTCGTGGGGGATAGTCATATCCTTGTTCCGTGTCGTTTACCGGCAGGGCCAACAATCGAGCAGTTCCATATTCCCCGGATATTGCCGCGCACAAATCGGTCGTGAATGTAGCAATCCCACATTGTCGCGGAAGATAATTTCCGATCACCGCGATTCGAGTCGGCAGGGATGGCTTCGCCTGCAACCTTGGGCGAGTCACTGACAACTCATCTCGCACCACGGGGCGTTGGGGGACTATTTCCAATATTCCATCTTCCAATATTCCATCCGGAAGCGCGGTGATTGGTAGCGACATAGCGCCTCACTTTCTTGCATACAGGTATTAACAAGGGCTGGTTTGTAACGAGCCCGGCCGGAATCCACGCTGCGTGTTTCGTCCACCGTGAAATTTTCTGATTGGTAATTCAACAGTATGCAACGAAAGAGAACTTGAGGACTGGTCAAAACTGATCAGATATAGAGAGCGTTTTCTCCAGATTCACGCCACCGGATCTTTCCTAAGCGACCAGCGCAAAGCCCCATGCTTAAGGAATACGTAAGGGTGGAGTAAGAAGTCGACTAAGTAATAACATTCAAGAAAGTGTGCAAATTTGAACAGCCTCAGCCCGCGCACATAGCCGATGATTGCTGATGCGGAGGGCTAGATCATGTCCGGTTATCTGAGCCGTAAAACGATTCTGTGCATCGACGACGACGACAGCATGTTGGCTTACCATCGAGCGCTGCTGGAAAGGCGCGGATTTACGGTGCTCACTGCCGCTTCCCCCCAGCAAGGCCTGCAAATTGCGGTAGCTTGCGCGGTTGCCGCGGTGATTGTCGACTACCACATGCCCGAGATGAATGGGCAGGAGCTCGCGACCGAAATAAAGCGCCTCCGGCCGCACGTTCCAATCGTCATGGTTTCCAGCGACGAAGGGATTGCAGAATGCGCGTTGAACGTGGTCGATGCCTTCGTTTCCAAGGACGAAGCACCCACCCGCCTGTTGCCGGTGCTCGCCCGAATCTGCGGGTAACGCTCTCCGGGTTCAACGAAGCCCGAACCACGGCTTCTCCTGTGACTCCACAGAATTGCTGTTTTCGCTAAACCGACGAAAGCGTCCCTTGCACCGATGATGTCGAGAACCTATGATAACTTGGGACTTGATATGAAAATTCTGTTGTTTGCAGGCTTGCTTCTGGTCGTGCTCGGCGTCGCATCCCTGGTCGTTCCCATCCCCCACAGCGAGACCGAGGGCATTAAAGTCGGAGGCGCGAACTTCGGCATTCAGACCCGTCACAGTGAGCGGGTTTCGCCAGTAATCAGTATTGTGCTGATCGCAGGCGGAATCGCGCTAAGCATCGCCGGTACGCGTACGCAACGCTCTTAAAACTGACGCGCCCTCCGACGTTACTATTTCACGGTAACTCTCGGTAACTCTGGGCGAAAGTGAGCAATCTAGACCAGTCTTCCTCCTGCCGGTTGAGCGATCATGATGTTTGAGACGAGCACTTCCTCTCGCTCTTTCAGTTGCTCTGAACTAAGTCAGCCCACCTGAAGCCTTCCCCTCTTAGTCAGATCTCAAAGGAATAAATCATGAAAAAGATAATGTCACTGCTGTTGATGAGTTTGATCGGCTTGGCTGGCACCTTCGCGTTCGCGGGCTCAGATCGTGAAGACACGATCGATCGCATGCAAAAATCCGTGGATGTTCTCCAATCGATCATGTCCACGCCCGACAAAGGTATCCCTGAGGAAGTGTTGAGCGGCGCCAAGTGCATCGTCATCGTGCCCAACCTAATCAAGGGTGGTTTTATATTTGGCGCCAAGCACGGCCGCGGTGTGGCCTCGTGCCGCACGCCGGAAGGCTGGAGCGCTCCCGCATTCGTCTCGGTGGGTGGTGGAAGCTGGGGATTGCAGATCGGAGTCGAAGGCGTGGATCTGGTCATGCTGGTTATGAACGACCGTGGTTTACAGCATCTGCTTTCCAGCAAGTTCGAAATGACGGGTGAAGGATCGGTGGCAGCCGGCCCGGTAGGCCGTCACACTTCCGCCGGAACCGACATCTTGCTAAACACTGAAGTGCTGACCTACTCGCGCTCGAAAGGCGTGTTCGCCGGCTTGACGTTGGAAGGTGCGGTAATCGAGCAGGACAACGACTCGACTCGCGCCATTTACGGCCACCACATGATGTTCCGCAACATTCTCTCGGGCAAAGTGCCGACTCCCCACAGCGGCGATGCGTTTGTGGCCGCCGTGTCCGAAGCGGGACACCAGGCCCATGTCGCAGAAGCAAGAGAAGACAATCAGTAAAGTTGACAAGCATTTGCGATCGAGAAGTGATTTCCGCTGACCGAGACCGTGTGGCGGTTTCGGTCAGCTTTATCGTGCCTGGCCTGTGATTGGGACGGCCGTTCACTTCCCCGGCATACACTTCCTGGCAGCCGTCGACATAGCTCCGTTGTGACCGGGCTTGCACGACGATGTTCATGTCCCGAGCTTTAATTATTCTTTGATGGTTGCGCTGTGGCGAATTGATGCGACCAGAGATATGATGCCGACCATAACCAGGAGCAGGCCCGCAAACAGCGGGATTTCACCAACGGCTCCTCCGCCGTCATGCATCGTACGATTGCGGAGGGATCGATCTGAATTCCTGCAATTGTGCGATCGCGGGCAACAACCGGCTGGCCAAATGATCCTTAGCTATGAAAGCGTCTACCAGCTTCAAGACTTGCTCGGGAATATCCACTGCTGCGGAAAGCATGATGATCGGCGCCTGCGGCCTAAGCCGTCTCATTTCAGTTGCAACCTCTGACCCGTTCATCTCGGGCATGAAATAGTCGACGATCACAACGTCAACCGAATGGATGGAAGCCAGTTCCAGTCCTTTGCCGCCGCTGGGCGCGGTCAGAACGGTATACCCAAAGGATTCGAGGAATGCCTTCTCGCATTCCAGCAGATCTTGGTTATCGTCGATGCAAAGAACTACTCCGCCCGCGAGTTTCTTGTTAGCCGACAAAGGCATGTTGCACCTTCAAGAACCAATTTTCAATACTTGAGGCCCAGGAAATCTGTTCAAAATTGCACAGTCTCGAAATACGGGGGATTCCGATCCCATCCGCATGGGACACGCGCGAAGATTCGGCTCGGCAAACTAGCGATTTACCATCGCTGTCGAATCTTGGGGGTGCGTTCCAGGTTTGCCCGGTGGAAACTAATCGTGCAGAACCACGTGGAGCAGTGAGCTGTGGACTTGAAGCCCGCCGTTGTACTGAATAAATCCCAGTTTTCTGAACCGGTTCATGAAGAAGCTGACCCGCGAGCGCGGGGTGCCGATCATTTCCGCCAGGGTCTCCTGACTGGACGAGATCACCTTCATACCAGATATTGTGGACCAGCGAATACTCCCAGAACATATCGAAAAAAGCGTGCCACGCTGCAGCAAGGTTCTCCACAACACGATGTGAGCCGTTCTGCACAGTAATTGCCAGCGCAGGTGAGCGAATCTATTCCCGCTGTGCAAATCGAGGCGAAGCATTGTTCTTAGTCAGCAAAGCCGCATGGGCTGGGATCGTCTTCCTGTTGCTGACGTCGGGGATCTCACGGCCACGCCGAACTCCGCTCGCTTCGGAAGCGATCGTCAGCAAAGGAGTGCCAGCGGTCGCGCAGCGGAACGATGTTAAGAAGATACAGGAAGCTCTGCAAGGCAACGGACAATACGGGGGCAAGGTCGATGGAGTCTTCGGTCTCCGAACTCGGGCGAGCATTCGCGAATTTCAGAAGGCTGAGAGTCTGCCAGTCACAGGACAGCTTGATATCCAGACGGCGGGAAAACTCGGCGTCAGCCCAGAGGGTCGCGAGGAGACTGGGTACGAGGCTGCGCAAGATAAACCTTCGGCAGGTATCAAGTGGGACAAAGCTTCGAGGCGAACAGGCAAGGCACTAAGGAAGGTGGTCAAGACACCGACCCCTGCAGTCCCGCCGGCGTAGCGCGGATCGGACTCGAAAGCTACCACTCGCCCCCAGCCCAAGGGCACATATCGACCTCCGCGCTAGGGCTTGCGGCAGTCTGAATTATTCATCGTTCTTTCTCCTTGTGCTCCTGGCTCTTGGATGATCGGCGCAAACATGGGATGTAAACTCTTTGTCGCGCTGCAACTCGAAGTTGCGCATCATTTCATCGAAAGATGCACCGGCCGGCGGACCAGAAGGTTGGAACCGCCAGCCACATTCGGAGCAAGCAAATCCTCGAAAACGTTGTTGCTCAATCCATACCATTTTCCTTCTCATGGCGGGCAAGTCTTACATGCGCCAATTTGGGTGGTCTGTCGGGCATCCTACATCCGTGAAAGATTTTTCTTTTTTGGCACGCCCGGCTTCGGGGCCTCGTTGACGCAGCGGAATCGCTTAAATGTTGGAAGCGGTCCGTATTGATCAGTATCAGGATCGTATCCAGCTTAATGTTGATTGGTCTACCAGAGGGGGTTGACCATGCCCTCCGAGAATCTAACCCCGTTTCGCGCAGCATGAAGGTGCGAGTTGATCCCCGTATCTGCGAGGGTTTTCGGTTCTGATCCTAATCTTCTAAAAGGACGGTTTGTGGAAAGCAAAGGCCTCCAAGTCGTGCAGTCTGGCGAGCGGACGAACGCCGAAGGCAAGCCGGTGAGCAACCTAATACTTCTATCGATGTCCGATAGCGACTACATCTCCCTTCGTCCGCATCTCGAATACGTCAGCTTGCCCAACCATCTGGTCCTTCACGCGGGCGGCGGAAAGCTGGAATTTGCGTATTTTCCGAATCGAGGTTTGATTTCTCTTGTGGTCGTAATGAAAGATGGAAAGACTGCCGAAGCCGGCATAGTTGGCAACGAGGGTTTTATAGGAACACTGGCGGCGGTTGGCCTGAGCAGGAGCCCGCTGCAAGCGGTGGTACAAATCACGGGGGATGGATTTCGGGTGGAGGTCGCAGCTCTGCAAAACACTTTGGAATCCGCTCCAAACCTGCAATTGATGTTGAGCCGGTACGCAGTAGTTCAGGGAACGCAAGTAGCACAAACAGCCGGGTGCAATCGGCTACACGATATAAAGCAGCGCCTTGCACGGTGGTTGCTAATGACTCAGGACAGGGTGGATTTGGAGTCGCTGCCTATCACCCACGATTTTCTCGCAACCATGCTAGGCACAGATAGGCCCAGCGTAAGCATGGCAGCTGGTATTTTGCAGAAGAAGAAGACCATTGAGTACACCCGTGGCGCAGTGAAGATTGTGAACCGCAAGAAACTCGAAGACTCCGCCTGTGAGTGCTATGGAATTACTCAACAGTACAATGGCGCGCTAGGCTTGAAGTAAATCCGCGAGGCGATAATCGGGGCATCGGGGCAACACTCAACGTCGATCCCGGACGCGATCCACGCGATACGCGACCAGATCGCCTTCGTGTTTCGTGGGAATTGAAATCTGTTGCGCCTCGACCGCGTTCCATGTGCGCTGATGAACTTCCGGGCTAATCAGCACCTCACAGGCTTTCGCCCCATCGCAGTAGCGGGAGGCGCGATTCACGGTATCTCCGATAACTGTGAATTCCATTCGGTCCGGCGAGCCAATGAAGCCGTGAAGGACTTCTCCGGTGTGAATCCCTATTCCGATTTCGCAGCTGACCTCCCCTTTCGCTTTGCGCCGTTGGCTTACCTCACGCGCCGCTGCCTGCATGTCCATGCCTGCCAGCACGGCTTTCCGGCAATGTTGAGGGTCGTCTTCGGGACTTCCGAAAACCGCCAGGATGGCGTCGCCCACAAACTTGTCGATGGTGCCGTCATTACGAAAAATGCAGTCCGTCAGCGCGGCGAAATATTCGTTCAGCAAGGAGACCACCTCGTCGGTCGGCATATCGGCAGTCAACCGGGCAAATCCCCGGATATCTGCGCAGAGCACCGATACGACCGACTTCTCGCCGCCCAGGCGCAAGCGGCCCATCTGGGCACGCCGCAGCAGATGGGTGCGTACTTTTGGCGAGAAATTGGTCAACAGCCGTTCGAGAACATCGGCGTTCTGTTTCAGCGTGAGCTGCATTTCGTGGTTGGCGATGGCCAGCGCCAACTGATGGGCGAACGAGGTTACCAGGAGCAGATCGTCCCGTCCAAAAACCTGCCGTGGGCAAAAGCAGTCCAGGCAAATCACGCCGATGGCCTGGCCGTTGACCACCAGGGGCACATACATTCCCGACTCGACGTTCGATTCCTTCTGACTTAGCGTGAGATCGTCGCCACGCTTCCAGATAAAGCCTTTTCGATCGGCAATGGCTCGTTTCGCCGAGGTCATACTGATCATGGGAACCGCGCCGGGCGGACCACAGGCCTTGAGCAGGAGTTCGCTGTCTTTCGAGTCGCGAACCAGCGAATCTCGGACCGGGGAATCGCGGACCAGGGAATCGCGAGCGAGGGAATCGCGAACCAGGATGACCCCGCGCTCGCCCTTGCCCACGATGCGAAGCAGCAGATCCACCGCCTTCTGCAGCATCGAATCCAGAAGGCCACGAGTGCCATACTCCCAAGTCAGTTCACTCAAGGCAGCCAGTCGTTCAATGGCATCCGGCCGGTGCTGTGCCTCGAAGGCAACATTGGCATCGAGCGTCTCGGCGATCTGCAGCGGACCAGTGTCTCGGGAAGCATCCGCATCCAGATCCCTCAAGCTTGCATCGAGGCTAATGGAAAACTGGGGCTGCTCTGGCTGGGACGCGCCTAGCTCTCGGATTGCATCCAGCAACGCTTGCTTCTGGTGGTTGGTAGCATTTTCGATTTCAGGATCACGCGCTTGCAGCACGGCGCGAAAAAGACAGGGCAAGTTCAGCTGGGACAATCCCAACTGAACTGAGCTCTGTTCGGCGGTTTCAAAAATCCGTTTGGTCGCAGGACTTCGGCTTACGCGCTGGCCTGGCGCGATCAGGGAGTCATTGGTCTCCGCAGCGGTGGCGGAAAGCCGGAGCGCCCGCCTTAATAAAGAGAAGTCGAACCCGTAGCGTCGAGAGAGTTCGTTCAGTTGGTCCACTTCGGGCTTGGCCAGGAGCGCGGGATCATCTTTATCCTTATTATTACCTTCCCTATCTTTATTATTATCTTCCCTATCTCTCTCCTCACCTTCCTTTTTCCGCGTGTTCACGAGCTTTTCGACCGAACAGATTCCGTACAAAAGATGCCGCGGGAGAATCGCCGACTTTTCCAGAACCGCCAGATCGCCGGCCAATTGCCATGCCAGTTTGACGCCGGGAGACAGGGCCGTGTTGGTCATGCCACTAATTTCGCACAATTCTCGAATCAAGGCATACCTATTTGCCACCTGGAATCGGCGCCCAGCGTCGGGCTGCTGTAACGCTGTGGGATAATGCGCATTGAGCGCGATGGCAGACCAGGACTCTAAAACCCCTCCGACAGCGGGCCCGGACGACTCCAAGCGGAGTCTGGATGAGTCTCTTCCGCCGTCGACCGGCTTAGCCGAGCTCAGTTACAGCGGGGACGTGCAAGCCCCGAAATTGGCAGGAGGCCCTTGTTTTGCTCCGGGCGATTTGCTCGCCAACCGCTTCCGCATTCTTCGCTTCATCTCGAAAGGCGGTATGGGGGAAGTCTATGAAGCGGAAGACCTGGAGTTGCATGAGCACGTTGCGGTGAAGACCGTCCTGGCGTCGATCGCCACCAGTCCTGTCGCCATTGAGCAGTTCAAGCGTGAAATCCAGTTGGCGCGCAAAGTCACGCATCCCAATGTCTGCCGCATTTTCGATCTCGTTTACGACCCGCGGCCTTCCGGACCGATTGCGTTCCTGACCATGGAACTGCTCGATGGGATCACGCTCTCCAGTTGCGTCGAGAGCAGAGGGAACCTGCCGCTGGATGAATCTTTGGCGTTAGCCCGCCAAATGGCGGAAGGACTGAATGCCGCCCACCGCGCCGGAGTGATTCATCAGGATTTCAAGCCGAGCAATGTGATCCTCATGGATGCCGGCGATGGCTCCCCGGTTCGGGCGGTGATCACGGACTTTGGCCTGGCCCATAATGTCCGCGCCGCCGAGCAGGAAAGTGGCAGAAGCGTCGGTACTCCGGCATACATGGCTCCGGAACAGATTGAGGGTGGAGCAATCACTGTTGCCGCGGATGTTTATGCCCTGGGAGTTGTACTGTACGAGGTGATCACTGGCCGCTGGCCATACAACGCCAGAACCGTACAAGAGCTGCAAGCGAAGAAACTCAGCCAAGTGCCCGTTGCACCGTCGAAGTACGTTCCTGATTTGCCGATCGGGGTGGAGCGTGCGATTCTTCGCTGCCTCGCAAGGAAACCCGACGAGCGCTTCGGTAGCACACTGGAGGTAGTGGCAGCGCTTGCGCCTCCGCGACGACGCTGGCCGTCTCTGGTAGCAGTTGGGCTGATCCTGGCCGCGCTCGGCACGGTCGGAGGATATGAATGGCGAAAAGCAGGCGCGATGGCTGGCGAGCCTACTGTAGCGGTGATCGGTTTCAGAAACAATTCAGGAGACCCGCAGTACGACTGGCTGGCCACGGAGCTCAGTGAGAGTCTCACCACGGAACTCGGCGGGTCCAAAGGCATTCATGCCGTCCCCACCGACGAAATTTCAAGCGTTAAGACTGAGCTCTCGGTGGCACAGAGCCAAAGCCTGGAGCGCGAAGACCTATCGAGCGTGCGCCAGGCGCTAGGCGCCAATTATCTGCTGCTGGGACGGTACGCGGTCGTCTCTCCGGTCTCGAACGTCGACATGAAAACCGAGATGCAACTCGAGATGAATGTTCTGCTGCAAGACTCGCGTGGAAAAACGGTCGATGACATTCATGAAAGCGGTTCTGCCGGCGACTACCGCAAGCTCATCGCCGACGCCGCCTCGCAGATTCGCGAGAAGCTGGGCAGTGCGAAGTTGTCTGACGCCCAACTCAGCGAACTACAGAATCTTTACCCCGCTGTTCCGGAGGCATCCCATCTCTACTTCCAGGCGCTCGACAAGCTTCGCTCCTTCGACGCGACTACAGCTCTGTCGCTGCTAAAGAAAGCGTCTGAGCTTGACCCCGATAACGTGTCCATCCATTGGGGACTTTCCGAAGCGTGGGGGCAGTTGAAGCACGATGCAGAAGCGGCCCAGGAAGCGCAGAAGGCATCGACGCTGGCCGAGAAGGCTTCTCTTCCGCAGGAATACGTTGTGCTTGCGCAGGCCCGGGCAGCGGAAATGAACAAACAGTGGGACGCCGCGATTGAGAACTACAAGTCCCTGTCCGCATTGTTTCCGCAACATCTGAATTACGGTCTCGGTCTGGCCTCGGTACAGATTGAAGGCTCCAAGGCCACCGATGCTCTCGCTACCCTCGAAAAACTGGCCAAGCTTCCGCCTCCGATGGGAACCGATCCGCGCATTGAAATGACCAAAGCAAAAGCGTACGGAACGATGAACGACTACATTTCTGAACTGCGAGCCGCGAAGACCGGCCTGCAAGAAGCCCAAAAGCGCAACGCCCGAATGATGCAAGCGCGGGCTCAACTGGAGCTTTGCTGGGCCCATCGCAATTTGGGACACGTGGAGGAAGCCTCCTCTGCCTGCAATGAGGCGCAGAATCTGTTCTCGGCCTTCGGTGACAATGTCAGTGCAGCCGTGGCTCTGAATGACGAAGCCACATGGCTTTCCGATCGGGGCCGCTACGCCGACGCGAAGCAAGCTTACGACCGCGTGATTCAAGTGAACCAGGCAGCCGGCGCTCGGAAGGACCTGGCTGGAGCTTGCTACAACATGGCTCGGGTGCTCGACCTCATGGGAAAACCTGAGGACGCCGAAGACTACATCAAACGGGCCCTGGAAGCCGCACTTCCAATTGGAGACAAGGATGATGAGGCTCTCGCGCATATCCTTCGCGGAAAAATTCTGGCCGAGCAGGGACATCCTACAGAGGCGGAGCAGGAGGTCCAGCGCGCACTAACCCTCGCCCGCGACACCAGGAACCAGTCGATGGAAGCGATAGCCCTAAGCAATTTGGCAGAATATCAATCGGAGACAGATTCTGTGCAGGCGCTGGCCAGTTACCGTGTGGTGCTGCGCTTGAGGCGAGAAAAGAGCGACCAACCGGCCACGGCTGTGACCCTTATGAAAATGGGGGATGTGTTGTTTCGCAGTGGCAACCTCAGCGCCGCTCAGGAAAATTACCGGGAAGCGCTTGGAATCGATACCCAATTAAAGAATAAAGATGACATCGCGATGGACTTGATCTCACTCGCCGAGGTTGACCTTGAACGCGGCAACCTGCACGATGCCCAGGACAAGGCGTTACAAGCCATCAAAGACTTTCACGAGAATCAGGATGCAGACAATGAGGCGGACGCTACTTCCATTCTGGTGAGAGTACTCATTGCAGAGAAAGACGTGACGGACGCCGCGCCTTACGTGCAGCGGATTCAGGAGATCGCGAGTAAAGACCCGGGAACCGAATTCGACGGCCGTTTGAGCGTAGCGGAATACTTGGCTGCGATAGGAAAACACGACGAGGCAATTCAGCGCCTTGCGTCCCTCCCGTCGGAGGCCAAAAACGCAGGCATGAATTTTATATCTCTGAAAGCGCGTCTCGAACTTGTGCGCTTCAAGATTGGGCAGCGCCCGCCCGCCGAACTGCGCAAAGAACTGTCTTCCATCGAAGCTGAAGCGCGGCGCGCAGGGTTTGGCCTACTGGTCCAGCAAGCGAAAAGCGTACGCGTTCAGTAACAGGAGCGCTCGAATTGATTTCCTCCCAAGTGAAACAAACTTGCCGGCAGTGGCCGATCCGGCTGGCGCGGGCCCCAGAAGAACCGTACTTCATCGGGACATAATCTGCCCAAATAAACCCCTTGACCGATCTCGCAAAATGGTTAAACTGTATCCGACCCTCCCCAAGGGCAATCTAGGACTGTCGGTCGATTCGTACCTAAGACACTAAAGGGGTTTACCATGATGCTCTCCCGCAGAGTAGTTAGCGGACTCGTGTTCTTCCTCGTTTTGCTTGCGCTGCCGGTGTTTGCTGTCCGAAGAGGAGACGTCGGAGCTTCACAGAATGGCTTTACGGACAATTGTCCGGCCAGCCGGGACGTTGGCGTCTGCGAGGTTATCAACAATGAAGGAACTGCGACGCTTCCTGGCAAAGATGCGAATGGGAACCCTGTTACCGTTACAATAACTCTCTATAACTGGGGATTCTATAAGTGCTCCGGGACATCGTGTCATAAGCAACCGACGATTAACCACGCAGTACTTGACGTGGTGCTGACGGGGACTGACGCAGTGGGAATCGAATCGGTCGTGGTCAAGGGAGTGCTTTCTTATCCTGTTTATGTCTCTTGCGGTGGGCCCTTTGGCGATGCCGGTATCGGGTGCATTTACGCTCCCGAGCCAGACGGTCAAGACGTGCAGGAACCGACTCCGATTAACGCCTCGGACGGTGCTACCCATACGCGATGGGACTTTGGCGGGATCCCGCCGTCAGATCCTCCCCCGCCAGCGACTCCATTTGACCAGCTCCTTTGTTATCCCGACGGCTACAGTAATATCTGTGAGACTTCCCCGTTAGGAGAAGCGGTGCTGGCCGTGACAAATTCAGTCGCGCAGAACAAGCTGACCACGGCTATGGATAACTACCTGGTCACTCTGACCGACGGAACGCAGCTCGGCGGTCTGACAATTCCAGCACCGCCGACAAAGCAGGTGGTAAACACGAATAACACGCAGGCCACGGCAACTGTTATCACTACTGCTCACCTTAAGACTTACACTGACTCATCACAAGCTTACCCACAAATCAATGCGGATGGCTCGGAACAATACCCCGACGGTTTCACCCCGCTCCCGCTGACAAATCCGCCACCTTGCAACCCGACCAATGCCGTGACTGGAGAAACGGATAACAGAACGTTTCGCACCGCATGGTATGTGTACACTGCGCCGTCCAATGGCAGCATAACCATCAGCACCGAGGGAAGCAGCTACGACACTCTCATTTACGTATTTACCGGGAACGCATCCGAACCAACTGTTGTCAGTTGCGACGACGATCCTCCGAACGGCCACACTCTGCAGGCTTATACGGCCTTCACCGCGACGAAAGGGACGACCTATTACATCATGGTAGGCGAAACTCCTACCTACCAGACAGATCTACCGGGAACCCTCACCGGCTATCCGCTCAGTGTCGACGGCGCGTTGTATTTCGGTTTCCAGTTCAAGGCCGCGGATCCGAAAGTCAGTGCCTTGCATTCGCTAGGGGGCGGAATGGAGGGAGCCAATCCTTATCCAACTTTGGTGGGGGACGCTTCGGGCGACTTGTAGAGCACGTGCCTGCCGAAGGCGCAGGATCTGGTGCGCAACGGCGGGTCTGGCCGTGAACCGATTTGCAAATAGTGGCTGATCAGACGGTCGCAAAATTCGCCAGGCGTTGAAACTTGGCGGGGCATAATTTACCAGAGAAATCTCCCTTGACTAATCCGCCGAGGGTCGCTACGCTGACTTGACGAGTATCGACCCTGTATTGACCCTGCATCGACCCTCCCTCAAGGACAATCCAGAGCTGTCATCCCATTCGCACCCGAAATGGAAAAAAGAGGATTTTTCGCATGACGCTCTCTCGCAGAGTAGTTCGCGGACTTGTATTCTTCATTATTCTGGCTGCGCTGCCGCTGTTTGCCGTTCGAAGGGGAGACGTGGGGGCCTCACAGAACGGCCTTTTTGGAAATTGCCCAGCCCTCGCGCCAGCCGAAGGAGGCAGCGGCGTTTGTCCGTTTTTGAATTTTGATGGAACCGCAACTCTCACTGGAACGGATACCTACGGGAATCCTGTTACCGTTACTATTTCTTTATATGACTGGGGATACTATCCCTGCACGTATTATTGGTGTCAGTCCGAACCGTTGATCAACTACGCTGTGCTCGACGTGGTACTAACCGGGACTGATGCAGCGGGAATTGAATCGCTGGTGATCAAGGGAGTGTTGCCAAACCCTAGCTATGCCTCTTGCGGCGCTGACTACGAGGGTGATGGCGCCGGATGCATTGTTTACCCTGAGCCTGACAGTAATTCAGACGTGCAAGAACCCACTCCCATATCTGGCGCTGACACCGGCGCCAGCGTCAATACCCGCTGGGATTTTGGCGGGGTCCCGCCATCGGACCCTCCCCCGCCAGCGGTTCCCTTTGACCAGCTCCAGTGCGAGCCCGGGGGCGAATACGATATCTGTAATTTTGGTACGCCGTTAGGAGAGGCGGTAGTCGTCGTTGCAAATTCAGTTGCCCAGAACAAGCTCAGCACCAGTGCGAGCAACTACCTTGTCACCCTCATCGATGGAACGCAGCTGGGCGGTTTTACTCTTCCAAAATCGCCCACCAAACTGGCGCAGAATAATACGCAAGCCACTGCCAAGGCGATTACCGGCACAAGTTTCAAGGATTACACCAACACAGCGCAGGCTTATCCCGAGATCAACCCCGATGGCAGCATGAATTATCCGCAGGGCTTTGCTCTGGCTCCGGTGCCGCCGCAGTCATCTCCTTCATTTCCGTCTTGTTATCCCGCTGACATCAGGACATTCCGCACGCTTTGGTACACCTATACCGCTCCGGGTAATGGCAGCGTCACTATCAATACCACCGGCAGCCGCTACGACACCTTGGTTTATGTATTTCCCCAAGCCAATCCGGCGACTACAACCGCGTGCGACGACGATACTGAGACTGGGGCGTTGCAGGCTGTCACGACATTTAGCGTCACACAAGGCGTGGAGTACGAGATTGTGGTGTATGAGACGCCACCGTTCGTGGGAACGGGTTACGCATATCCACTTAGCGTGGACGGCACGCTGTACTTCAGCTTGAAATTCGAGACGGCCGTTTCGACTACTACTACAACTAAGTTGAGTTCCTCTCCCAGTCCCTCATTTTCTGGGCAAGAGGTGACTTTCACGGCGACGGTGACGCCGAAGCTCCAGGGCACGCCCACTGGCACCGTCACCTTCAGTGAGGCGGGGACGGTTCTCGGCGCATCTTCGCTCGACGCCAGCGGACAAGCAACATTGTTCACCGGCGCGCTCGCGATAGGCAAGAACCTGATTACAGCCGAGTACAGTGGAGATTCCTATTTCCTTGGCAGTTCGGCTTCGGAAAAACAAACTGTGTACGCTGGGGGCACAATAACAACACTGAGTTCCAGCCAGTACCCATGCGCTCTTGGTCAGCCCGTGACCTTTACCGCAACGATAACCACACAGCCCAGCGGGGAGGCCTCAGGCACGGTTAAGTTCGTGAATGGCACCACCAAATTGGGAACTGCTCTGGTGAGAGGCAATAGCGCGAGCCTGACAACCAGTTTTGGAAGCGTTGGTACTGACTTGATTACCGCGTCTTACAGCGGTAACCGTTATTACGAGCCCAGCGTATCGAACACTTGGTCCCAAACTGTACAGGCTCCCACCACAACCACGATTGTGTCATCCCAGAACCCCTACTCGCAGAACGGATCGCCGGTTACCTTCACGGTCACGGTAACCTCAGCGGTCGAAACGCCAACAGGCACAGTATATATAAACATTCCCGGCCTCTATCCGGTGCCGACCCTGACGCTAAATTCCGGTTCGGCACAATACACCACAACACTCTTGCCAGTGGGTACCGTTGCTATAACGGCCGGTTATCTCGGAAACGTAGATCTCTTCCGCAGCACTTCGCAGCCCCTCGACCAGGTAACGCAATTCCCCCCCAATATTTCCGTGCTCTACAACTTTAACTGTGGAACTGGCGGTTGCGCTCCGTTCGCGGGAGTATCCCAGGACTCGCAGGGCAACTTGTATGGCACGACAAAATATGGTGGCTCCGGCGTGTTCGGGACGGTGTTCGAAGTGAGTGCCAGCGGCCAAGAGACTGCGCTCTACAACTTCACGGGTGCAAGTGACGGTGGAGAACCCTTCGCCCGTCCGATACTCGACCAGCACGGCAATTTGTATGGCACGACGTTTTTGGGCGGGGACTTCAGCTGCGCTACGGGGTATGGTAACGGGTGTGGAACCGTCTTCGAACTGAGTCCTCCTGCGGGGAGCGGAACTGTGTGGAGCGAAACCGTGCTCCACGCCTTTACGGGGACCGGAGGCGATGGTGAACTACCAACTGGAAGCCTTGTACAGGACTCCCAAAGCAACCTTTACGGCAGCACACCAGAATACGGGGGAACCTACGGTTATGGGACGGTCTTCATGCTTGCCCCCTCGGGGCAGGAAGTCTGGGTTTACGACTTTGCGGGCAATGGCGAATACGGAACTAACCCCTCTGGCCTGACGACGCCAGACTCACAGGGTAACTTGTACGGCACTGCACAAGGTGGGGAGTATGGCTGCGGAACTGTGTTCATGGTGAATTCAACCGGCCAAGTAAGTGTCGTTTACAACTTTACCGGGCCTCCAAACGATGGCTGTGGCCCAGCGGCCGGGCTCGTTCGCGACTCGAAGGGCAATCTCTACGGCCCTACCGGATCTGGAGGTTCCTCTGATTCTGGAACCGTATTCATGTTGAACGCTGCGGGGCAAGAGACCATTCTTTACAACTTTACCGGGCCTGGAGTTGGCTCTCCCAACACCCGTCTGGTGAGGGACTCCCAGGGCAACTTGTACGGAACCACAGGGGGCGGCGCTTATGCCGCTGGAACAGTCTTCGAAGTCGCCCCGAACGGGCAGGAGACAACACTTTATACATTTACCGGCAGCGGAGCCGGCGTGGACGGAGCCTATCCCAATGACCTACTACTGGATTCCCAAGGCAACCTGTACGGGACCACCTCTGCCGGTGGTGTGAACCGCGGCGGAATGGTGTTCAAGATTGCGCCGCAATGAAGATGTGACCGTATTCATTTAAAACTGCGAGCGCTGCTTAATCGCAACATTGCCGGAGCGTGCTTCCAATCTTTGGCTCGGCTAACAGGCCCTTGAAGTATAGGGACTCTCTTCACCTACTGCAGCTTTGCGTACTCTGCCTTGGCCTGCTTCAGAATGGGTATGTCGGGATCGGAATCTTTCCAAAGCGTGAGGAAATCAGTGTACGCGGCGCGGGCCTTGTCCTTGTCGCCAGCGAGTACGTAAGCCCGCCCTAATCCCAAATGCGCCAGTGCGCCGATTGGGTCCATCTGAATAAGTCCGGGGTTGTCGATGACTTTTTTAAATTCCTGAACAGCGACTGGGGCCTTGTCTCAACTCCGCATAAGCGTACCCCCGAAAATATGCTGGATAAAGCAGCGCTGAGAGGCGCTCACCACTCCACTGTTCGCATCTTCATATTTTTGGACTTCATTGACCGCGTACAGGAAGCGGTGGCTCGGGTCGATCGCGAGACATGACGGGTTGTTGGCTTCCGTTGCTATGCCTAGAGGAGTCAGTTCAGAGGATGCCGCATCGAAGTGGAAGGCGTAAATGCCTTTGCTCTCCTTGTCGGTGTATGTCCCGACGAAGAGAAGATACTGGCGCTTTGGGGAGTCCCTGGCAGCGCTCGCGGTGACCAACGAAAAGAGGAGCAACCACAACAGGTAGCAGCGGCGGGAGATGGTCATGGCGTTTATCAAAGCGCATTCGAGCGTTTAGCGCAAGGCGGGCGCAACTGGCGGAGAAATTTGCGATCCGCACGCCCTGCGGTCGCTCCCGGTTTGTCGTCTCGCCGCAAACTACCCAGAAGCCGACTTGAACGAAGCCGCGTTGCGGCGGACGCATTCGCGTGTTGCTGGCCAACGGTGGAGGTGATCTGAGCTAGTTTGTGTCGCAGAGGAGGAAC
>Ga0209274_10000157_pt1 | contig 54911 bp, 45 predicted proteins | sample HubBroMetageREF1_FD_188343 | JGI IMG/M metagenome (GOLD analysis project Ga0209274, IMG submission 188343) | Reference soil microbial communities from the Hubbard Brook experimental Forest, New Hampshire, USA - Hubbard Brook CCASE Soil... | ecosystem: Environmental > Terrestrial > Soil >...
CTTCCATCATGGTGCAAAAGTATCTGCGCCCTGCTGCCATCAAGGCCGGCGTTATCAAAGAAGGCGAGCGAGTCCGCTTCGGTTTCCACAACTTCCGGCATTCGCTGGCTTCTTCGCTGGTGAAGCTGAAGTGTGATCCGAAAACGGTACAAGGCATTCTGCGTCACGAAGACGTCAGAACGACCATGCAACTGTATGCGCAGTCCGATCAAGAATCTAGGCTCGAAGCACAGGGCAAGTTCTTGGAAGTTCTGCTCGGAGACAAGGCCCACCTGCTCACGGAGACGATTCAGTGACGTATCTTGGGCTGAACCTTGGGCCGGGGAAAGTGGGCGAAAACGTCCAAGTTCTTTGAAATGTGGTGGCCAGGGACGGAGTTGAACCGCCGACGCCAGCCTTTTCAGGGCTGCGCTCTACCACCTGAGCTACCTGGCCACGTTTCGAAACCCGCTCATCCGCCGCGGGCTTGCGAGGATCGTTCGCTTCGCGCTGATTGTTGCGGGATTGCCAACCGAATGAAACTGCCCACTGCCGAACGCGTGCGGAACGTCCTTGATTATAGCAACGGCGGCGAGTTCACTCAACGTTGACGACTGTGCTGGCCGATGTCACTTCTTCCCGTTGATTAGCCCAGAGGATGTGCAACCACTCCGTTCGTTACCGTCAGCGAGCACCGGTTGGCGCCGAACCAGTAGGGAATCTCGCGGTAGTCTTCCACTGCAAACACTGCCAGGTCCGCGTCTTTCCCCGGCTCGATCGTTCCCTTCCGGTCGGCGACTCGCAGCGCCCATGCCCCGTTGATGGTAGCCGCCGCAGTCGCCTCGGCCGGCGACATTTTCATGTGCGTGCAGGCCAGCGACATCGCCATCGGCACACTCAGGGTCGGCGACGTGCCGGGGTTGTAATCCGTCGCCAGCGCCACCGGCACGCCTGCGTCAATGAGCTTGCGGGCCTGCGGATATTCCTTCAGCCCCAGAAAATAATTCGCTCCCGGCACCAGCGTCGCGACCGTGTCATGCCTGGCCAATTCGGCAATGTCATCTTCATTCACATGGTCCATGTGATCGAACGACGCTGGATGGAATCGAAAAAACGACCGCAACGGCGTCTCCGCAAGCTGGCACATGTGCGCCCGCAGGTTCAGACCATGCCGTTCGGCTGCTGCAAAAATCTGCTCCGTCTCCTCCGCCGTAAACGCGCCCTGGTCGCAGAAAACGTCGACAAACTGCGCGAGCTTCCGCTTCGCTGCCTGGGGAATCATCTCCTTACACACGATCTCAACATACTTTTGCCGGCGCCCCTGAAATTCTTTCGGGACGACGTGCGCCCCGAGTAGAGTCGCGACCACGGTCCCCGGCCAGCGCAATGCAGCATCACGGATCGCCTCCAGAGATTTCATTTCCGATTCAACCGTCAGCCCATATCCTGATTTCGCTTCAACCGTAGTCGTGCCGTGAATTGCCATATCACGCAGCACAGCCAGAACTTTCTCGGCAAGAACGCGCTTCCCCGCCTTGCGCACGCCTTCCAGGCTAGAACGAATGCCGCCACCGGTGGCAGCAAGCTCTTCATAGGAAGCACCCTCTATGCGCTGCTCAAAATCGACCAGACGCGGGCTGACAAAAACCGGGTGTGTGTGTGAATCGACGAAGCCGGGGAGGACGACTTTGCCCGCACAGTCAATCTCGAGAACCTTCTTGCGATTCTTCTTCAGCCAGGGATCGCGCAGCGCGTCTTTGGTCGCGCCCACGGAAACGATCTTCCCCCCGAGGCACAAGACAGCGCCGTTTTCTATGATGCCGAGTTCTTTGAGGTCGGAGCCGCGGCGCGGACCAGGTTTGCCGGAAGCAGATTGCAGCGTGAGCAGCTGGCCAATGTTGACGAGTAACAGCACCTGCCCGTTTGGTCTGGACTTCCCGTTTGATTTCAAGCTGCGCCGTTCCCCCGACTACTTCTCCATTGGCACTTTAACGCCGGTTCTTTTTGCAAACTCCTCAGCCACGTCGTATCCCGCGTCGGCGTGGCGAATGATCCCCATGCCAGGATCGGTGGTCAACACGCGCTCGATGCGCTTAGCCATCTCGTCTGTCCCGTCGGCGACTGTAACCTGCCCGGCGTGCAGCGAATATCCAATGCCCACACCGCCGCCGTTGTGAATCGATACCCACGACGCACCTGCGGCCGTGTTCAGCAAAGCGTTCAGCAGTGGCCAGTCGGCCACCGCGTCCGAGCCATCCTTCATGCTCTCGGTCTCGCGGAACGGAGACGCCACCGATCCGCAGTCGAGATGATCGCGCCCAATCACAATCGGCGCTTTAATCTTGCCTTTCTTTACCAGATCGTTCATCGCCAGGCCGAACTGCGCCCGCTCTCCGTAGCCTAACCAGCAGATGCGTGCCGGCAGTCCCTGGAACTTGATGCGCTTGCGTGCCAAATCAATCCAGCGCCGCAGGATGCGATTCTCAGGAAATAATTCCAAAACCAGCTCGTCGGTCACATGAATATCTGACGCCTCGCCCGACAGCGCCACCCAGCGGAATGGTCCGCGGCCCTCGCAAAACAGCGGACGAATATAAGCCGGCACGAACCCGGGAAAGTCATATGCGTTCTTCACCCCGCGCTGAAACGCAAAGGTGCGGATGTTGTTGCCGTAATCAAACGTCACCGATCCCATCTTCTGCAACTGCAGCATGCCTCCCACATGCGCCGCGATGGCGTCGAGCGATTTTTCCTGATACGCGTTGGGATCGTTTCTCTGTAACTCGACAGCCTCGGCGAGCGTCATTCCATTCGGCACATATCCATTCAGCGGATCGTGCGCCGAAGTCTGGTCGGTAAGAATGTCAGGTACCACGCCCCGCGCGGCCAGCTCCGGGATGACGTCGGCGCAATTGCCCACTAGCCCAACCGACACATTTTCTTTCTTGCGCACCGCATTCTTCAGAATGCGCAGCGCCTCGTCGAGCGAGTTCACCATGAAGTCGCAGTAGCCCGTCTTCAGCCGCTTCTTAATGCGCTCGGGGTCAACGTCAATCCCCAGAAACGCCGCGCCCGTCATGGTCGCGGCCAGAGGCTGAGCTCCGCCCATCCCACCCATCCCGCCCGAAACAATCAGCTTGCCCGCCAGGTCTCCGCCAAAATGCTTCTCGCCCGCGGCCGAGAAGGTTTCAAACGTACCCTGCACAATGCCCTGCGAGCCGATATAAATCCACGACCCCGCGGTCATCTGGCCATACATCATCAGCCCGGCGCGTTCCAGTTCGTTGAACTTCTCCCAGTTCGACCAGTGACCCACGAGATTGGAATTCGCAATCAGCACGCGAGGCGCGTGATCGTGCGTCTTGAACACGCCGACCGGCTTGCCCGATTGCACCAGCAGCGTCTCGTCGTTCTCCAACTTCTTCAACGCTGCGACGATGGCGTGGTAAGCCTCCCAGTTGCGCGCCGCCCGCCCCGTTCCGCCGTACACGACCAAATCCTGCGGACGCTCGGCAACTTCTGCGTCGAGGTTGTTCATCAGCATGCGCATGGCAGCTTCCTGCTGCCAGCCTTTGCAGGTTATGGAGTTGCCGCGCGGCGCGCGAATGGAAGCGGGAGCCTGGGTGAGTTCGGTCTCAACGGGCATGCCTAGATGTTACTTGCTGAACGCGGAAGTGTTCAATGTCGGAAGTTGCAAGAGCGGACGCCTGGTGAGAATGGGCTCACCACGCCGAATACGCCGTTCCATCGCTGGAGATCGCGTTCGAGGCCGAGTGCACGTCGTCGATGCCGGGATCCTGCTGGTCCACCGACATCAGTACGTCCTCCTGCGCCACTTCCCAGTTGGCTTCACCCGTCATGGGATCTTTCGGAACAACCTTCATGTACCCCGCCGACACCAAATCATCGAGCGACTGCGGCGCTTTCTGCTTGTCGAGCGTGTACTGGGAGATGAGTTTCCGCAGCTCGAACAGGTCATTCCGCAGCACGGCCTCGCGCGCTCTCACCACCGACTGTTTATAGATGGGAAGCGCAATCGAAATCAAAATCCCCATGATGACCATTACGATCATCATCTCAAGCAACGTAAAGCCGAAGCGGCCGCCGGATTTGAGCCTTCTGACCATTTACCAGTCCTTATACTTCGTGCCGTCCAGAGCCGTGCCCGTCGACTTGGTGTAAACGTCGAACACGCTCTGCCCGCCCCAGGAATCGGAATCTGGATCGTCCTGCATCGAACGCAAGCCCCACTCCGTGGTGCCGGTCATGGGATCGATTGGGATTTTGCGCAAGAAGCGAACCTTCTTGCCCTGCACATCCACCCCTTTCACCAGCGTTTCGAGATCGGGAGGATAGTTCTGGCTGTCGACCTGGGTCTGGAACCCGCCCCGGTCAGCGGCGTCTTTGTAGCGGTCGATGGCATCGCGCATCTCCCACAAATCAGCTCGCAGTATCCGTTCCCTCTCGCGCTGGATGGTCAGCCGCGCCAGCGGCACCGCCATGGTCGAAAGAACCACCAGGATGCTGGTGGCGATGATCAACTCAAGCAGGGTAAAGCCCGGTTCGGGCCCGGTCCGCCGCCCGCACTGGAATCGCTGTAGCTTCATCTTCAAATTTCGCATGGCGGAAACCGCGCGACCAACCTATTGCACGGTAATCGACGCCTGCGCTCCGTTTACGGTGATAGATTGCTGGCCGGGGTCGCGCGCGCCGCCCCGGGTAATGGTGAGCGGAGTCTGTCCGCTGGCCTTTGCCTGAAATGTAAGAGTAACCACTTTGCCCTGCCCGGAAACTCCACCCGCTCCGGGAGGCCGCGAGGCGGTAATCTGCAAGGTTCCGGTGCTTTCGTCTTCGCGGTGCGTCAGGGCAACAGCCTGTCCATCCTGCGAGAGGAAACCGCCGTTGGAAATGTTCACCAACTGCAGTTTGGCCGGATCGTAATTCAACTGCACCGGCACCGAATACACATTCTGCGCTCCCGAAATCAGCAGGTCCACGACAAACGTGTTGCCTTTCACCGCCGTAATCTGCCCCGGATCAAACAGGAAGTTCGTGCCCTCATTGGCCGGCATTGCACTCGCAGCCGGCTTCGGCGATTGCACCGCCGGCGGCTGGGTTGACGGAGTTTGAGTTGCTGGTGCCTGACCCGCAGGAGCGGCCGAGGGCGTCGATGCACTGCCGCGCCGCAGCTCAATCGTGCCCGCGGTTCCGACGTAGATTGCCCGCTGATTCAACTCGCTGACCGCGGACCCGCGGATAACGTGCGGAGTAATCGCGAAGACCGTCTCGTCCTGCGAGTGGTCCTGCGACACCTGCCCAAACAAGTACTTCAGGATTGGAATCTGCGCCAAACCTGGAATCCCGCTCAGCGACTTGGTCTGCGAATCGTCCAGGATGCCGCCTATCAGGCTCGATTCGCCATCCGCAAGACGGATCTCGCCCAGGTCGACTTTTTTCTGTCCGATGATGGGCTGGGTGATGCCGCCGATACTCGCCTGGCCTATCTCCGACGACACTTCCATTGTGATCTTCAGCGACACTTCCCGGTCCGTGTGCACGTGCGGCGTGATGTCGATGACCACGCCCACATCAATGTATTGAAACTGCGTGTTCACCAGTGGGTTGATGCCTACGCCGCCAATTCCCGGCTGGAACGATCCTGTCGCAATCGGCAGACGTTCACCGATCTTGAGCTGCGCCTTTTGTCCGTCGAGCGAGCGAATCTGCGGATTCTGCAACATCTTCGTATCGCTGTCGCCCATCACTGCCGAGAGGTTCGCGGAAGGAATCGTCACCTGGAAATCGGTCGCGTTCAGGTTGCCCAGGGTGTTCAACTCCAGCCCGCCGCTGGAGCTCGAAGTTGAGCCCGTAGTGCCCGTGGTGGAAGGGGTGGTGGTGGTGTTGATATTGCTCTGCAAAGCAACCGTGGCGCTGGTCGGCGGATTAAACCCAAGCGTGCGCGACTTGTCTCTGCTCACCTGCAATACTGCAATATCGATGATCACTTCCGGACGCGCCTTGTCCAGGTCATCCACCAATTTTTCGGCCAGCGCGATCTGGTCCGGGGTGCCCCGCACCACCACCGCATTCTGCGAGTTCAACTGCTGAACCCGCTGCACGTCGAGCACTTGGCGGATGGCGTTCACCACATCCTGCAACTCGGTCTGCTGCGAAAGGTTCTGCAGATAGAACGTCTTCAGCACGCTCTGGTCCAGCTCCGTATGCTTGGCCTTATTGTCCTGGGCTACGAATATGGTGTTCGCCGTCACCGGCCGCCAGAAGGTCTTCGATTCCAGCGCCGTAATCTGCAGCGCCTCTTCCAGCGTCACTCCATTCAACTCGACTTTAATGCGCTTGGATGTATAGTCGGGATCGAACAGCACGTTGATCCCGGCCAGTTTGCCTACCGTCTCATAGATCAATTTGCTGTCGTCGGTGGAGTGAATAGTGAGGGGGATATTTGAAATTGGGGCAAGTTCGACCGGGCCGCCGGCGTCCCTGATCTTCTTCTCTAGCCCGCTGGGCGGACCCGCCGCCTGCGGAGGAGGGTTGCGGGCATTCTCAATCATCTGCAGCGTGCGGGTCACTTCCTGTTGCGCGCTGTAAAGCGAGGGATCAATCTGCGCAGCCTTTTGAAACAGAGCCAGCGCTTCCTGCAGCTTGCCCTGGTCGCGTAGTCCAATTCCGCGATGCAGGATGGTCGCGGCCGCCTTGAAACGCATGCGCTCGAACGAAGAGCGGTATCGCAGATCCTTTGGCTTCAGGTCGTAAGCCTGCCTGTAAAAATCGTAAGCCGCCTCGTAGTTCTGGCGCGCTTCGGCATCCTCGCCCTTGGTATAAAAGGTCTTGGCCTTATCGGCAATGGCAGGCAGTATGGCGAGCAGGACCAGCAGCACCACTGCCGCAGGCTTCAGACGTCTCATTCGTTAGTCCTCGTCAACAAAGTCTTCGCCGGATAAGCAGTCTTTCCCACCTACGCCCAGCGAACCAGGGATCTACTCGGCGCTACGCTCGAATCAAGAAAAGAACGCTTTTGCTGCGATTATAGCATCGCGTTTCCTGTCTCCCCATGTGATTGCACCTAAGGCAGTTACACTCTTTGGTCTTAGTCCTACTGGGCTTCGGGTGCCGGGCTTAGGGCTTCGGCCAAGAATTTCCGTCACCGCGCCGCTTTGCCGAAGCCTGATGGCTAAAGCCCGAAGCCCAGCCCTCTGCTGCTAAGATTAAATCTGATCCGAACCCATGCCCCGCCAGTCCACCCACGAAACCAAGCCCAGCCCGGAGAAATCCCCGCGCCGCGAGCCTACGGCATCCGGCCAACGAGACGCCGCCGTTAATAGGATCGCTTCCCATAACTACTTCTTGCTGGAAAAATTTGAGTGTGGCGTGGTTCTTACCGGTACCGAGGCGAAATCCGTCCGCGGGGGCCTAGCCAACCTCAAAGATTCCTACGGCCTGGTCAAGGACGGCGAGCTCTGGCTCCTCAACGCCCACATCGGCCCCTACGAGCACGGCAACATGAACAACCACGCCCCACTGCGCACCCGCAAGCTGCTGATGCACAAAGAGGAAATCCGCAAGCTGATCGGCAAAACCCAGCAAAAAGGCCTGACCCTGATCCCAGTCCGCATGTATTTCAAGAACGGCAAAGTAAAGGTCGAACTCGCCCTGGCCAAAGGCAAGCAGCTCTGGGACAAACGCGAAACCGAACGCCGCCGCACCGCCGATAAAGAAGCCAGGGAAGCCATTAGAGGCCGGAAGAAGTAGTCGCGTTAGCGAGTAGCGCCGGCGTCCCGCCAGCCGTCCGGCGGGCGGTTACGGTGTGACCTCAAACACTACGCCTCCGCCACCTGCCCCGCCATAAACGGCAGTGCCGTAGAGATTGCCGGACGCGTCGAAAACAAGCGGCATAACGGGCTCGCCGCCGAGCGCTCCCGTGAACTCATAAATCACCGTTTCGTCCCAATCCGTGTTGGGATTGAGTTCGAAGATCACGCCCATCCCGTTGCCCCCGGTGTAGGTTGCGCCGTACAGATTCCCGTTGCTGTCTAAGGTCAGGGCCGACGGATCGTCTCCACCTCCTCCATTGAAGGAATGCAGCCGAGTGTACTTGTAGGTTCCATTCGACTGAGGGCTCAACCGGAAGACCAATCCGCATCCGTCGCAGCAGTAGGTGCTGCTACCTCCGCCTGCCGCCGCAGCGTAAATATTTCCGGAAGCGTCCAACGTCAGGCTGGTAGGAATTGATCCGCCCGGAGTATTAGTCAGGCTGTACAGCACTGTTTCTTTCCAGGTTCCGTTCGAACCCTGCGAGAGTTCGAAAATCACACCGTAGCCGAGCCCGCCTTGCTCTGCCGCTCCGTAGATATTTCCGCCGGGCCCCAGCAGCACGCCGATAGGCGCCGAACCATCCTGGCCTCCAGTGAAAGTATGCAGGAGGGTTTCTGTCCAACTTTCGGAGGCAGGACTAAGTTCGAAAGCGATTCCTGCATTATGTCTTCCACCTATGTTGGTTGAACCATAGAGGTTGCCGGATTTGTCGATGGCCAGCAATCCATAGGGCCGTGCGCCGTCTTTTCCGGCGCCGAAAGTATGCAGGAGCGAAAACTGCCAGGAGTCATCCCCGCCGGGCGCAAGGCGAAATGCCGTGCCCCACCCCGTGCCGCCGTTGTAGACGCCGTAGGTCGTGCCGTATAAGTTGCCTGCCGCGTCGAAGACCAACGTCGAGTAGGGATGGCTACCGTCTGTGCCGCCGGTAAATGTATAGATCGCCTTTTCCGTCCAGCTGCCATCTCCGTTGGGGGTGAGCTTGAAAACCACACCGCACCCGTTGTTCTCGCATTTGTGGCTTCCTCCGTAAAAGGTTGTGCCGTAGAGATTGCCAGCCTGGTCGAAGATGACGCCACTGTGGGGGTCGTAGCCGTCTTTTATGTCAAAAGAGTGCAGCACATTTTCAGTCCCTGCTGAAGCATGCCGGGCGAAAATAAATGTGATCGCAATGACGAAGAGAACAGAAATCGGGCGAGCCAGCCGTGATGTCAAGGGAATTTACCTCCTTCGAACCGGGATTCTCCTTCTCGGTTCGAAAACAGCAGCGATCATAGTATGGAATTCTCGGCGTTTTGACCAACGAATAGCATCCCTTTGCCGCGCGGTTGGCCCTATCGGCGATTTCACTGCAAATCCGTGAATCAATTCAGACTGACTCACTACCGCATAGCCAATCAGTTCCTGGTTTAGGCAAACCGATGTTATACTTTTCTCCGTCCAGAGTGAGGTGATCTATGAAACTGGGGACCTTACTGGCAGCGTTTCTCCTCATCGTTCCCTCCCTTTTCGCGCAGGATTCCGAAGAATTGATGCGCGGCCCAGACGGTGGCACCACCTACCATGTAGATGGCATCAGTGTTCGTCCACTTCCGGCGCAGCCCTTTTCGGGCAGAAGTACGACGGAATGGACGCGAACGCTCCAGGATGGCAGCGTTGTCACCACGCATCTATTTGCCATGGTCGCCCGCGACAGTCAAGGCCGCATCTATCGGGAAGGCCGCAATTTTGTCCCAGTCAATTCGGACCAGGAACCCAGACGCTACCGGTTCAAGATTTTTGACCCGATCACGCATACCCTGACCATCTGCCTCGTGGCCACCCGCAGCTGCGATGTGACCAACTATTTCGCTCAGACCGCATTTACCCCAATGCGCGTTGGACCGTTCGACAACGGTAAACGGACGTTGGCCCGCGAGAACATCGGAAATGACGTCATCGATGGCATCAACGTCGTGGGAACGCTCGAGACCCTTACCATCAGCGCTGGGGTTATTGGCAACAGCCAGGCGCTCTCGATCACACGCGAATTTTGGTATTCGCCGGAGTTACAGGTGAATCTGGCAATCACGCGAAACGATCCGCGAGAAGGCACGCAAGTAGTTCGCGTACACGAAGTGTCGCGGTCGGAGCCCGATCCAAATTTATTTAGAGTGCCCGAGGGGTACACGGTTCACGACCTCCGAAATAACGCGCCGAAAACCTCAAATTAGTACGAGACCGGGAGCGATGACCGTTGTTCCACGCATCCTCGCCCCCAGCGTGTACGCGGAAATACAAGCGCGCCCTCAACCTCCCGATCCTAACTTATTGATGCCAATTATCTTAACTCGCAGCATCTGGGGATTTTTCTCAATCTGGGTTCGCCATCAAAACTGTCAACCTTAAATCCGACATGCCGCAGGTCCAGGAAGCCCTGCAGCGCCTCGACCGCGAACTAGCGCTAGCGCGCCAGGAAAAGGCAAAGCTTCTGAAGCTGATCCACGGCTACGGCTCGACTGGCGCAGGAGGCGACATTCGCATCGCCGTGCAAAAGCGTTTACTGGAGATGATTCAGAACGGCCAGATTCGCGGCTGCATCTTCGGCGAGAACTGGTCGAAGTCAGACGACGCAGCCTGGAAGCTTTTGCAATCGCATCCCGAACTGAAGAGCGACTCCGACCTTGGCCGCGGCAACCGCGGCATCACCATCGTTATTGTGTAAACGGACGACGGCAGTCCCCTAATCCTGATGCGCATCACCCATTTCGATGTGGTCCTCGTGGGTCGCCACGGAAGCGAAGGACTCCATCACCGCGATCGGTTCCACCATATTTTGCAGGTAATAGGTCACGGCCACACCACGCTGCCAGAAACGCGGAATCAACAATAAGAGCAGTGTGAACTGGCCCACCACAAACGCTCCCAGCACGTTGTCCGGCCTCACAAACTTCATCCACACCCACAGCCCGGCCAAGAGCACAATCGCCGCCACAATCGTGGTCACTACGTAACTAGCCAGCAGCCGTCCCAAATGCCGCCACATCTGAAGTAAAGCCGCGCCGATAGACTTTCTCACTGCCCGCTGGTCGCTGAGAACTATATCCGTCTGCGCCAAGTCGAACCAGATGCGCAGCGCCGCCATCACCAGAAAGATGACCACCAACCCGGCCAACTGTACCTCGGGCAGAAGCAGCTCGTTCGTGCTCTCCGCCGCTTTCCTCTCCAGCGCTCCGTGGAGGCCGAACAGCGTGCCTGCCACAGATCCCATCACAATGCCGGCCACAATGATCAGCCGGACAAACTGCCACAAGTTCCGGCCGCAGACGCGGAAAAAATCCTCGCGCTGCAGCCGGTAGGTCGAAGCATAGCCTTGCAGCACCCCAGGCAAGAACAGCGCCGTTACGAGAAAGAAGAGTAGGGCAAAGCACACGGCCGAGGTCCGAGGGACCGATGTCGACCCAAATTCAGGCCGCATCAACATCTCGTCGAGCACATCTCGGGAGAAGCCGTGCAGCAGGAGGTCGGCGTGCAGGCTGTGATCGAGGATCGCCCCGGCATGTTCAAAGAATGCAACTGTACCAAATAAACCGAGAAGCAAATTCAGTACATAGAACCAGAAGATGTAGCGCTTGTTGCGCCTCACCATTCCCCAGCCACCGCTCAACAGACCCTTATTCTCACTCATGCAGTATTCCCTCAATCCGAGCGAAGCCCGAAGCTCGTTCTAGACGCCCCACCACGCCAGCGCCTGGCTCATCCATTGCGTGGCAAACAACCAATAATTCGACACTTTTCGCGCGGGCTTGACGTTGGCTTCGGCGGTGTAGCTGTTATTAAAGTCGTTGCGATCGATCTGCACCTTGTGGTCGGGATCAATCTCCGCCGACGCGATCTTGGTTTTCTTGTCGTAGGGACCGAGCCTCGTCCACCGGTTCACCCCGTCCCAGTGCTCGCGGAGTGTTTCGCCATTTTCGAACTTGATCTCCACCTCGACGGGCATCACGAAGTCTTCCTTGCGCTGCAACGAGACGTAGGACCGGTAGATCGTGTCCTTGTCATCGTCCTTTCCCGAGCCCTGCTTATCCTCGTACCAGTTCACCGGAAAGGAATCGATCTTAAGCACCTGGTAATCCATCACCTGCGAGCCGTAGATGGCCTGGTTGACGTACCAGCGCAGATCGCGGCCCGAAACTTCTTCAATCGTCTTCAGGAAGTCTTCCTTCGTGGGATGAGTAAACCGGTACTTCATGAAGTAGACGCGCATCGCCTTCCGCATCGTGTCGGCGCCGATAATGCCTTCCAGCGTCAGCAGCACGCTGGCCGTCTTGCCGTAGGTGATACCGCCGTAGGAGCGGTAGTTGTAATAGTCGTAAGCCTTCTGCGCAATGGGATCGAGATCGGCCGCGCGAATGTAACTCAGCCGTTGGTATTCCCGCTCACTCCGCGTTGCGCCCGCTATCGCGCTAAACGAGGTATCCGGACCGAAAATCGAGTCCAGCACCTTCACTTCGGTATAACTGTTGATGCCCTCGTCCATCCAGGCATCCTCAAACTCATTGGTCGCCACCATGCCGTACCAGTACTGGTGCCCGAACTCATGCTCCACAACCACCTCTGGCCACAGCTGGCCCTTAGGCATGAACCAGCTCGTCTCGCCTGTAATAAACGTCGGATACTCCATCCCGCCAGCCTCCGAATCCGGCTCGGGATCCACCAGCGTGATGGTCTTGTAAGGATAAGGTCCATACCAGCGCTCAAAGTGATCGAGTGACTCGCGCAGAATTTTTTCATGGCGCTCGACCTGGCTCCAGTGCGCGGGCTGCATCAGGATCTGCATTTTCACCGGCCCCATCTGCCCCTGGAACACACCATCGTCTTTAAGTTTGTAGCGCGGGCTGGCGGTCCAGGCGAAGTCGTGAATGTCATCTCCGTGATAACTCAGAGTCTTCGTGCTGTCAGGATTGCTGACTTCGCCAACCTTCACTCCGCTGGCGCCGACAACTTCATACTGCGGCACCGTCAGCTTGACGTCGTATACTCCGAAGTCGGCAAAGAACTCAGTGAAAGCGTGATACTGATGGCAATTCCAGGCTCCGTGCCACCACACGCCGACTTTCGGAAACCATTGCCCGCCCAGCACGAAATCGCGCTTCCATCCTGAGCGCGCCTGCGTCTCTGGAAAGTTGGTTTGGAATGCGATCTTGAACTGCACATACTCGCCCGGCGCAATTGGCTTCGGCACGCGCAGGTCGACAACGGTCTTGTCGTCTTTGTTGCCGTCGTCGGGCGCAGTGTAGCGCAACTGCGCCGTCAGATCGCCCTGCCCCACTAGCTCTAGGCTCTTGATCTCCTCCGACCCGTATGCCTTGGCTTCCCAATTGTCGTACCCAGCGTCATCAACTTTCACCTCGCGTACAAACGTGGAGTTTGGCTGAAAAGCATTCTGATAAAGATGAAACGGAAAATGGTCGAGCGCCTGCCCGGTCAGGTTGTGATAAGTAAGCACCTCGGTGGCATCGACAACATGCTTCGCCGCGTCATAGCGCGCGTCAATCTCGTAGTGCACCACGCGCTCCGACATCGGCTTATCGGAGTTGACAGCCAGCGTGGTATCCGGAATCGTAAGCGCCCCGGCACGGCTCGAGGTCGCGGCTGCAGGAGCAGCCTGGGCGGCCACAGCAGCCGGAACCCCCGATGGCGAACCCGCGTTGGCCGCATGCCGCATCACGGCCAGGGAAAGCACGATCACTGAAACCAACGGGAAAAACAAGATTATCCATCGAGTCTTCATGAAACCAGCCTCTATCTTCTGTCTTCGCTGTGGGAACGAATGATACCGCAGGCTGTCGAAAGCCGTCACGCGAGAAGGTCCAGAAGATCGAGTTGCGGGACCTCCCTTGAAGGACCACGCGAACTCTGAGTTTGACGTAGCTTTGCAAAACTCGACAAATCTCTGCATCCAAAAGCCATTCGGCGGAATATTCTCCTGATAGCTGGCCTCTTCCCAAAGGATGGCAGCGGAAAACCCGCTCCCCATCGGGTAGTCTCCAGCCGGAGGAAAGCCATGAAAGCCGCTCTCGTCGTGGTTGTCTTTTTCGCCGCTTCTGCCTTTGCTCAGGACCAGGCTGCTGTCACTGCCTCCGAAGCTGCCTGTGGGCCTAAGAGCGTCCAATTTGATGCGACCGAGGATGCGACCCAGCACCCCACACCCCAACCCGAGCCGGGCAAGGCCCTTGTATACATCGTCCAGGATCTAGGGGAGGTGCAATGCAGCGGCTGCGCGCTCACCAAAGTTGGGCTCGACGGCACATGGATGGGAGCGAACCAAGGGAGCTCCTATACATTTTTCCCTGCGGACCCGGGCGAGCGCCATCTCTGCGTGAATTGGCAATCACGCCTCGGATGGCGATCCCGGGCGTTTGCCATGGCGAATTTCACTGCCGAGGCCGGCCACGTGTATTACTTTCACACACGCATCTCCGTCTCGCGCTACATCTACGTTTTCGATCTCGAGCCCATCAACAGCGACGAGGGCAAATACCTGGTCGCCTCGTCCGCTCTCAGCGTTTCGCATCCCAAGAAGTAGAGCGGGCAGTTTCCAGAAAACTCGCGACGCCGCTTGCGCAATCCCCTCCTTGCCGACGATACTGGTGTGTCATCCGATAACACTCAGACCACATCATGAAGACGACAATCTCTCTCTCCACGCCCGCTCAACTCGAAACCGAATCTCTCGTCGCCATTGTACTGAATCACTCAGAACCGGCAGGAAATGGTAAGGACGCAAAACCTCAACTCAAGCTTGCCACCGGCGACACCGCAGTACAGTCGGTAGCCACAGATCTGCTGGCCAGCGGCGAAGTCACCGGCAAGCCGTTTGAAATCAATTTGCTGCACAAGCCTGCGGGATTGAAAGCCAAGCGTCTTCTGCTGTTAAGCGGCGGCTCGGCGAAAAAGTTCAGCAGTTACGATCTGCGCCGCCTCGCCGGAGCGGCGGTCCGTACGCTTAAGTCGCGCGGAATTCGCAGCTTCGCCTTCATCTCCCCGACCGGCATTCCCGCTGCAGAAGCGGTGACGGCAATTGTTGAGGGCGCGCTGGTTGGCAACTTCGATCCCGACTACTATCGCAGCGACCGCAAAGATCAGAAGATTGATGTACTTACCATCCTCGCCAGCGGGAACTCCGATCATGCCGCGCTGGAAAAAGCCGCCCATGAAGCGCAAGTGATTGGCGAGTCGCAGAACTTCACGCGCGATTTGGTGAACGAACCTTCGAACCGCATGACTCCGACCATTCTGGCCGAGCGCGCGAAGAAGATGTGCCAGGAAGTAGGTCTGCCCTGTGAAGTTTACGGTGCCGACAAGATTAAAGAGTTGAAAATGGGCGCGTTCTGGGGCGTGGCCCAAGGCTCCGACGAGCCGCCCGCGCTGATCGTGATGAAATACGAGCCCGCGGGCGCGCCGCAAAAACCCGTCTTAGGCCTTGTGGGCAAAGGAATTACCTTCGACACTGGCGGAATTTCGATCAAACCCGCCGATGGCATGGAGAAGATGAAATACGACATGGCCGGAGGCGCGACGATGATCGGCGCCATGCGCGCCATCGCGCTGCTGAAGCCGAAAGTCAAGGTAATCGGCATTGTGTGTGCCACGGAGAACATGCCATCCGGCAAAGCGCAGAAGCCGGGTGACGTGCAGATTGCCATGTCGGGCAAGTCGATTGAAATCATCAATACCGACGCCGAAGGGCGACTCGTCCTTGCAGATGGGCTTTTCTACGCGCGCCAGCTGGGCTGCACTCATCTCGTAGACGCAGCTACTCTTACGGGCGCAGTCGTGGTCGCGCTGGGCTATGCCAACGCGGGAATCTTCGCCAACGATGACGACATGTACGAGCGCTTCCACAAAGCAAATGAAGAGGCCGGCGAGAAAATGTGGCGACTGCCGCTCGATGACGAATACAAAGAAAACATCAAGTCAAGCATCGCCGACATCGTTAACTCCGGCGGACGTTGGGGCGGAGCCATCAACGCGGCCATGTTCCTGAGAGAATTTGCTGAAGACACGCCGTGGATTCATCTCGACATCGCGGGCACCGCCTGGATGGAGGATCAAAAGCCGTGGATCGCGAAAGGTCCATCGGGCATCGCGCTGCGCAGCCTGGTTGAATTCGTAAAGGGTTTTGCGGGATAAACAGGAGGACGCCGAGGGTCTTATGAAAATTCTGATGCTGGTTGGAGTTTTAGTCCTGGTGCTGGGGATCGTTTCGTTCTTCGTTCCCTATCCGCATTCCGAACATCACGGCGTTCGCTTCGGCGACGCGCAGGTTGGGGTTACGACGCGCCACGATGAGAAAGTTGCGCCGCTCGTCAGTATCGTTCTGGTGGTGGTGGGAGCCGGCTTGATGATCGCCGGAGGGAAGAGTTGAGGCACTGAAGGAATCGCCCTCAACCTGCTAGGGATGGGGTGTGATCGCGACAATGGTGATGACGGGAGTTCGCTTCTTTCCCTTGGTTTCGTCCGGGCCGTAGTGCCAGAAAATGCGGTAAGCTCCGGGAGTGTTGTTCTGGGCGTAGGCCTCGAATACTCTCTCTCCGTATGCACCCGTCAGCGAGGTGAACTCGTGGGTGTTCAGGCTGGGATGGTGTGGGTCTATTTCCAGGTAGCCGATGGCCTTGCGAACCTGCTCGAAAGTCGCAGCTTTCGATGGCGTATTCTCGAGAGCCGAGAGCTGCGCGTCGGCTGTGGGAGTGAATCTGATTTGCCGCTGCCGCCTATTCCTGCGTGTGCTTTGCAAACGAGCCGCGATAAACGCTCTTCCCTTCGGCGGACTCCCGCAAGCCTTTCTTCACGCTGGCCAGAGCCTGCGCGTCCTCGTAAAGCCACATTTCAGAAGCCGGAATCGCCTTTACCGGATCAAGAATGAGTTGGCCGAGAGCGTTGCGGTAGATGTTGTAGGCCGTGGCGCCATCGAGAGCTTCTCCTAGCGACAGGCGTTTCTTCGCGTCGGGCTGCGCGAACTCTGAGATCAAGCGGAAATCGGCGTTTCTGATGACGGGAGAACTCGGCATAGAGCAAGACTAACAGCGAGTGGGAACGGATGTCAAGTGGGCTTAGCCCACTTGAACTGGTCGTCACTTAGTTGAGATTGCCTGAGCGAACGCCTTCTCCAGATTCGTGACCAGGGGAGCTTCACCCTCCTGCAGGCCGCTGCGGCCCATCATGCGCCATCGATAGTCGTTTCGCGGCCAGCCGTGCGCGTCATACACGGCAAGAACGTCTTCTGACGGGCGGCTCATTACCATCAGCACGATATCGGCCTGGTGCGGGTCATATACCAGAATGAACTTGCCCCACTTCTGCATCGCGTCCTGCACAACCTCAATCGCCTGCCGGTCTTCGGGAAACAGGTCGGGACTGAACTGGTTGCCGTCGTAACTGGTGACATAGACGAACCGGGCGTTCACCAGGGTTCCAGGAAACGCCGGGATATTCTCCGGAGTGATTGCCTTCGGCGCTTTAGACCCAGCGAAGGCGAGCGTCGATGCCAACAGCGTCACCACGAGTAAGAGACGCGAGCTAAATTTTCTTTTCATAAGGATGCACCGATCAGTACCTCTATCTCTTCACTTAGATGATCGCACTCGGGCTGGCGTTGCTCGCCGAAGCAGCGATTTCGTCTAAGTTGTTGAATTTATTGTAACTGGGAGATATTGGCCGCAAAGAGTACCAGAGGGCCAGCACTGGCGGTTTCGACTTGCGCCAGGAATGCCATTTCCGAGGCCGGAAACAGCCCTAGAAACGCAAGAACCGAGGCTGGTGGATCGAAGGACGTCCCGAAAAAGAAATGTGCTCCTGAGGGCATTTCGGTGCCAAACGCCCCAGCACTATATCTTTTAGATAAATGTCTCAATCACTTACAACCGATTTCAATCACTTACAACTTATTTCAACAACTTACACGAAACCTCAACGACTTACGCCGATTCGCAGGTGGGACTCAGGTGCCGAATCTTTCCGCAGCGCGAGCTTTCGCCTTTGCCGCTTCCTCGTCGCGGTTCTTCGGCGGCGCGGTGGTTTCGAGCGAATGCAGAAGACGCGCCGAGATTGCAGCCACCTCATCGACTGCTGCAAGGAAGGAGGCTTCGTTGGCTTTCGACGGTTTGTTGAAACCGGTGATCTTCCTTACGAACTGCAAAGAGGCGGCTCGAATCTCTTCGGCGTTCACTGGCGGATCAAAGTTGAAGAGGGTTTTGATGTTCCTGCACATTCGGCATGACCTCAACACGTCAGCACGTACAAGCAACGCGAAACACACCATTTTCACATACAGCCCGAACTTTACGGGGACAACCGTGGCGGTCCGGTAGACCCCGACGCGGAACGGACGTCGCAATTTATTTCACACTTGTGGGGCGGGCGAAGCAAGGGTAGAATTGCGCCGCTCTTGAGGTCGCCAAAAAGCCCGACAAGATGCAATTTAGTAAAAGGAGAAGTCAATGACGCCCAGGAAAACCCGGTACTCGCATTATGCAATGCAGATCGCGGCCGCAGCCCTTATCAGCATTTGCTACCTTCAGCCCGTTTCCGCCGCACAAACTACAGACGCAGCGGTCGACGCGGAGGCAGCAGCGCGCGACAATTGGCGCGCGGTTATGGCTCACAATACCGAGTTGGGGGAAGGGTGCTTCCAGGCATCTTATCCCAGCATCGCGTGGGAGCAGGTGGAGTGCAAGGAATTGCATCCACGCGTCCAACCGCGCTTGCACAAGCCTGGCGAGGGGCAGGTGGCGGGCAACGGTCACGACTATGTAGCGCAAGGGTCGGGGCTGACCACTGCGGCACTTGGAAGCTTCCCGGCGGTCACGGGCGTGAAATCCGAGAAGAGTGTGGGGGTGCCCGAGTACGGAGACGGAGGCATCCTGGGGGCGAATGAATACTCTCTTCAGCTCAATACCGACTTCAACGGCACTACGGCGGCGTGTGCCGGTCATGCCGGTTGTGTCGTCTGGCAACAATTCATTTACGCGACGGACTACGCAGTCGAGGGGGAAGCGGCTGTTTTCATGCAGTATTGGCTGATCGAATGGGGCACCTCTCGTTGTCCGAGCGGTTTCGGCAGTGACGGCGCTGGCGATTGCTACGGGAACAGCAAGTACGTAGCGGCACCCGATGTGCCAGCTACATCCCTTCACAAACTGTCGCTCTCGGGCGCCGCGGAATTGAGTTCCAACGATACGGTGGTATTCACCGATGGAACCACTGCCTACGCCGTTAGCGGCCTCGACACCGTGCTTGATATTTCGCAGGTTTGGCAGTATTCCGAATTCAACATTGTCGGGGACGCCGGCGGTTCGCGAGCGGTTTTCAATGAGCCTGTCTCGATCACCGTGAAGCTAGCGTTGACGGATGGTTCCACCTCGGCCCCAACCTGCGTTGCGAATGAAGGCACAACCGGAGAGAGCAATAACTTGAATCTGGGCAAGTGCGGAACCGTGGGTGGCGCGTCACCCGCGATCGGGTTCGTCGAATCGAACTGAAAATTCGCTTTGCCAGTCTCAATTGGCCGCATGTCTGACGCAAGTCAGCGGTTATCAAGGCGCAGCTCATCGATCTCGATGATCTGCGCCTAATTTTTTGGAGCTCCACGCGGGCATAGAGGACTTACGTGTTAATAAGGCTCGGCGGCGCTCGAGCGCTGCGCGAGCAGAGTCAAGTCCAACATCCAGTTTTTCCGCGCCTGCTAGAACAACCTTCCAATGGAGAAATTCACGCGCGACTCTCCCGTGGGGCTGACGCTGGTGGCCAGAGCGATGGGCCCGACGATGGTTTCGGCAATCACGCCGAGATTGAATGTACCGCGCACTACCACGGAGTTTGGATCGTTGAAGGCGCTGCCGGCCTCGTACCATCCTCCCCAATAGATTTTTCCTCCGACGAGTTGCGGCAGGCGGTAGAGTTCGCGGCGGAATCCCAGCGAGGAATAGGCGTAGTGGTTGCCAACGAATTCCTGGGGAAGGTAAGCACCGAGGTGGAAAGCTCCGCCCAGGGCAAACTGCTGGAACGGGCCGGCGTTGCCGTGGAAGGTGGTTCCACCAGAGGCCAGGAAGAAGAGCGAAGTCTTCGGTCCGGTTGGGATGAAGGTGGAAGTTTGTATATCGAGTTGGTCGATGGGATGAAGCACGCCGGGGCTCTGGAGCACGCGGGAAAGCGTAGCCACAATGCGCATGCCGCGGCTCGGGACCGAGGGATTATCCTGGCCGTCCCAAACGTAGCGGGTGCGGAATTCTCCGGTACTGCCGGTGACTGAAGCCAGGCCGGCGTTGCCAATGAGTGGATCCAGCTTGCCACTGAAGATTTCGTATCCCCAGCGGAGTTCGCTGCGGCGGCCGGTGTTTAGGCCAAAATCGAAACCGCCGCCGGCACGCTCATCGCCGAAGACGGCGACACGGGTATCGCCGATGAACTCGTTGCGCGGAAGCTTGGAAGCGAAGGCATAGGGCGCGACGAAGAGATGGGAGTTGCCGAGCGGCTGGTAGAACTCCGAGGCGGCCAGATTGCTGGAGCCGAGCAGGAGATCGTTCCGCCATTCGCCGTTGTGATGTGCAACGTCCATGAAAGTGATGCGGGTTCCGGCGGAAAAATCAAAGGCCCCCACGCCGGAGCCGTCGACGTTGACGGCAAGATCCACGAAGGGCGGACCGTAGGTCTTCTGGTGAGCCACGACGCGCAGTCCGGGAACACCGTTCTGCACGAAACCTTCGTAGCCCAGGCTATCAAACTGGCCATCGCCGGTGATGCGCGTCAGGCGCGTTTCGAGCTGATCCTGATTGAGCGGCTCATTGAGAAAGCTCTGTAACCGCCGCTGAAGGTGCCGCTGCTCGTCCCCACTCACGCCGGCGATTTTCAGAAGCTGCGCGGAGGCTTCGGGCTTGCGCTTGCGGGCTTCACGCTGCGCCAGGTATTGCTGCCATTCCTCATCTGGTAGAGCATACTTGCGCAATTCAGCGGCGTTGATGGCCGCGCCCGCGTATCCCAGCTGGATGATCTCGTCCGCGTGGGAGAAATCGAGGATGGTGAAGCTGGCCAGATCGGGCGCGATTTGGGCATCGGCGAGGCGCACCGAGCGGCGATTGTTTCCCACGGTCATGATGTCAACCGCCTGGCTGAGGAACGCGGTGAGGCTCTCCAGATCCTTGCGTGCGAGCAAAGGCCCGGTGACGTCTACGGCGATGACCACGTCGGCGTTCATCTGGCGGGCGACATCGGTGGGGATGTTGTCGACGAGACCACCATCGGCAAGCAACTTTCCGTCGAGTTCGACGGGCGTGAACAAGCCGGGAATGGCCATGGTTGCGCGCAAGGACTCAGCCAGGGAACCATCTTTGAGAACAACGGCTTCTCCGCTGAGCATGTCGGTGGCAACGCAGCGAAAAGGAATGGGCAGATCGTCAAAGCTGTCGACGGTGGAATAGGGGAAGGCGATGCGATCCAATATCAATCCAACGCCCGGGCCGGCGCTCACGCCAAGGGGACCGTTCAGTCCGTTCTTCAGTCCAAGTTGAGATGGTATCTGGTCAGTGCGGCGATCTTCTTTGCGGCGATAGGAGAGTTGGGGATAGCCGGGCTCGCTGGCCATCGCTTCTTCCCAGTGAATGGTGTGAACAAACTTGTGCATCTCGGCAGGTGAACGGCCGGTGGCATACAGGGCGCCGACCAGACCGCCCATGCTGGTGCCGGCGATGGAATCGACAGGGATGTGATTTTCTTCCAGCCATTGCAGGACGCCGATGTGCGCCAGACCGCGCGCGCCGCCGCCACTGAGAGCTAGAGCGATGCGGGGACGGTGGGCGGGCTGGACAGTTTGCTGGGCCGGTTGCTGAGCCTTTTCCTGATCCGGCGGCTGATTCTGCGCAGGGGTGAGAGTACTGGACAAAAGAAGCAGCGAGAAGAAACTGAACCGCGCGGTATATCTGCGGCAATGGGACAAGGACAAAGACATGTTCATCCTCCCGGACGAGCCGGCGAAGCTGGCTGGGAAAAAACTCACATTAACAGGTTTGATTGCTGGTTGTTTTTGCTAACGCTTGGGTGCAGGCGGGAGCCGCATCTGGCGGGCTTGTTCGACAACGTCGCGTACGGCCGCGATGACTACATCGGGACGGTCGAGTTGAATGTAATGGCCGCTGTTTATCGCGATCACATGCGTGCTCCGGGTCGAGAGCTGCGCTAACTCATCCTGCATCTGTTGCCAGGCATCGTTGGCGGGCTTTACCAGGTCCTCGGGCAGGTCGGGCTGCGGCGTGTTGGGATCGTGCGAGAGCACGGCCAGCGGCATGTCGCCGAGCGGGCCGGTGACGGCGGTTTGAGCGGCGCTGGTGGAGACTGCTTTCAATTCTGCGACGGATTCGCGTGTGCTGTGAACGTTACACTCCGAGGCGCGGATTGCAGCGTCACTGCCGCAGAATCCCAGCAAGCGTGGAACTCCGAAGGGCATGGTGAATTCGAAGAATTCCTGCTCGCGCAACCAGGTTGCGTCCAGATCGTTCAAAGCTGGCGGGAGGCGTTTCTGTTGCTGGGCATGAGAAGAATCGACAAGAACCATGCCGACCACTTCACCGGGATAACGACTGGCGTAGATGCGGACGTCGAATCCGCCCATGGAGTGGCCGACGAGCACGTAGGGCGCGGGGATGCCGGCGTTGTGCAGGAGCCTGTGCAGTTCATCGACCATCACTCTACTGGTGCGCGGACGCGGGCTGGGATCGCTGTAGCCAACGCCGGCGCGGTCGTACGAGCAGACTCGTGCAAACTGCGCGATCTCAGGCTGCACCTTGTGCCAGGAGAGAGATGTATCTCCCATGCCGGCGTCGAGAATTACGGTGGGCGCTCCCTGCCCCGTGCAGTTGATATGCATTTTGTAGCCACCGACGTCGACGAGTTGGCCAGGCATGGGGTGGGCGCGGCGATCGCGTGCGGTCGAGAGGAACTGATAGGTGGCTCCGGCCGCAGCTAGAAAGATGGACACGCCCACGAAACCGAGGATGATGTTGCGCAGCCAGTGGCTGGATTGCGTCGTGGAAGGCGTGGTCTGGGACATTTCTATTTTCTTCGGGTGAAACGCGGACAAGAGTGTCGCGCCACACAGTCTATCTCCTCTACATGACCGGGGGAACCGTGATGCCCATGACTGCGAGCGTGCTGGTCAGTTCGCGGCGAACCACGGCTACCGTGGCCAGCAGGAATTGTTTTCGCTTATCATCGGCTTCGCTCAGGATGGGATGGCGGTGATAGAAGGTGTTGAACAGTTGAGCCAACTGGAAAGCGTGCTTGGCTAGATAGGCCGGCTCGGTGGTGGCGATACATTGGTCGATGATGTAGGAAGTTTTTGCCGAGGCCAGCCAGAGTTCCCAAATCTCGTTGGCGGATTCTCCGGCCAGGAATTGGGCGAGGTCCGCGGGAGAAACATCGGCAGCTCTGTCCTTAGAGAAAGCATCGGGATCGATTGCGGCCTTCTTGAAGATGCTGGTGGCGCGGACTACGGCGTACTGCGCGTACGGTCCGGTTTCTCCCTCGAAGCTGAGGGCTTCTTTGAAATCGAAGGCAATGACTGATTGCTTGGTGAACTTCAGCATGAAGTAGCGCAGCGCGCCGATGGCAATCTGCGTGGCGATGGAGATGCGCTCGGTGTCGGCAAGTTGCGGATGGCGGGAGTCGACTTCGTTCTTGGCGGAGGTGATGAGCTGGTCGAGCAGATCGTCGGCTTTGACGCCGAAACCCTTGCGTCCGCTGACCTCGATGTAGGAACGGGTCTTGTCTTCCTCGCTCAGCGTGTAGCCGAGTTCGGCAGCGCAGCGCGGGGTTAGTGCGACCATCTCATAAGAAAAATGCGTGTAGTGGTCCGCTGCCTCGTTGTGGCCCAGTCCGCGCAGGGCTTCGATGACCGTGTTTTGCGCTTCGGACTGGCGGGCGTCGATCACGTTGTAGATTTCGGCGACGTCGCCGAAGTGCGGATGGTCTTTCTCGCCCTGCATGGCGGAGATCCAGCAATCGTGCTGATTGGGATAGCGGTAAAACTTGCGATAGGCGAAATCGCGGCCCAGCAAGCCGAATTTCCACATGTGGTAGGCGATGTCTTTGCCGACGTAACCGACTGTGCCATTGGAGCGGACGATTACTTTCTGGTCTTCTTCGGAAATCCGGTCGGAACTTTCTTCAGACTCCTTTGTGCTTTCCTGGTCCTCTGTGGTTGAGGTCGTTCCCGCGCGACGCATCACCCAGCAGCCTTTGTTCTTGCCTTCGTTTTCGTAGGTGAGCACGCCCGCTTCTTTCAGCTTGACGAAAGCGGCGTCCCAAAAGTGCAGGTGGAGGATTTCGCTCTCGCGCGGGAGAAAATCATATTCGATGTCGAGACGGTCCATGGTCTCGAGGTGGCGGCGCAGAACGGCCGTCGAAATCAGCTCGGCAATCGCGGCGGTATCGCTCGATGCGTCTTCGATGGCGTGAAGGGTTTGACGCCGGGCTTCCAGATTCTGTTTGTCTTGCGCGTACCACTGCGAGACTTGGGCGTAGAGATCCCAACAGTAGTAATCAAAGCGGGGCTGGCGGGCGAGGGCTTCGATTTCGGCACGAGACTTTTTCTCGATGTGCGTGAAACCTACGACCACGTCGGCGACTTGCACCCCGGTGTTGTCGATGTAGTTCTGGACGTCGACCTCCCTGCCGGCATAACGCAGCAGGCGGACGAACGTGTCGCCCAGAACAGCGTTGCGCAGGTGGCCGATGTGGGCTGCCTTGTTGGGATTGATGCTGGTGTGCTCAACCAGAATTTTTCCGGCGGGAATGTCAGCGTGTGGCCTGTGATCCGCGGCGAGTGCGGCGGCCATCCAGGCACGATTGATCTTGACGTTCAGATATCCTGGAGGCGCAACCTGCATTTCGGCGATGCCTTCGATGGTGCCGATGCCGGCGCGGATCGCTTCGGCAATCTTAAGTGGAGCGGTGCGCAGTGGCTTGGCAAAGGGGAAGAGAGGGATGGCGAAGTCGCCGAGCTCCACTTTTGGCGGCTGTTCGATGACCACGTTGGGCAGGGCTGTGTCCGGGTAACGCTGCTGCAGGAACTCCACAATGTGCTGCGCTAAACGACGTTCGAGATAACGATACAAGGCTTCCCTCTGAGCGGTTTAAGGAGACAGTGATTTTAGCAGAGCGCGGCGGGGGCTGGTTTGACGCAAAGTGAAGCGTTCCCTATGATGAAAAATCAGTGCCAAACCCACCACGGAGGCACGGAGACACGGAGAAGATTTGAGAAATTCTCCGTGTCTCAGTGACTCCGTGGTGACTTGATATTTATGCGCATAGCCTACCTTGAGTGTTTTTCCGGCATCAGCGGCGACATGTTACTGGGCGCGCTGGTGGATGCCGGAGTGCCAGCTTCGGTGCTGGAGAAGACCGTGGCTGCGCTTGGAGTGGGCGCGCGGCTGGAGATTTCGCGCGTGATGCGCAGCGGGATTTCGGCTACGAAAGTGGATGTTTGGGTGGATGGAGAGAAGGATTTGCCGCGGGATGAATACTGGGAGCAGCAGCGTTCTCATGAGCATACGCATTCCGGTGATGGTCATGCGCACGAGCATGCGCGTCATGAGCATTTGCATTCCCATCCTGGTGAGACGCGGGCGGGGGCGCCCGCGCCACACGAGCATTCCCATGGACGGGGCCTGGCTGAGATTCGGGGGATTATTTCTGCGGCTTCGATTTCGGAGGGCGCGAAGAAGACTGCTGTCGCCATCTTTGAGGCGCTGGGACGGGCGGAGGCTAAGATTCACAATACTTCTATCGAGGACGTGTATTTCCATGAGGTGGGCGCCGTCGATGCGATGGTGGATATAGTTTGTGCGGCCGTGGGGGCCGAGGCGCTGGGAGTGGATGAGATTATCTGTTCGCCTCTGAACGTTGGTGGCGGGACGGTGAAGTGCGCCCATGGAACGTTTCCCGTGCCGGTTCCAGCAACGGTGGAATTGCTGCAAGGTGCACCTGTGTATTCCTCCGGGTTGCAGTCGGAGTTGGTCACGCCCACCGGTGCGGCCATTGTGAAAACGCTGGCTTCGCGCTTCGCAGCGTTTCCGGGGATGAAGGTTGAGAAGTCGGGCTATGGCGCGGGAACGCGGGATTTCCCGGGGCATCCAAATGTGCTGCGGCTGACGATCGGAGAATCTGTATCGCATGCTCTGGCCGCGAAGACCGCGTCGGAAACTATTGCGGTGCTGGAAGCGAATCTCGACGACCTGAATCCGCAGGTGTTTGGCTATGTGATGGACCGGTTGCTCGAAGAGGGCGCGCTGGATGCGTTTGGCCTGCCGGCGCAGATGAAGAAAAATCGTCCGGGAATGTTGTTGACGGTATTGTGCAAGCCCGAAGATGCGAGCAAGCTGACGAACCTGATCTTCCTCGAGACAACGACGCTGGGCGTACGGCGGCGCGATGAGATGCGGCAGACTTTGGCGCGGCGTTGGGAAAACGTCCGCACGCCGTGGGGCGAAGTGAGGATCAAGATCGCCAGCATGAATGGAACGGTCACCAATTATGCGCCGGAATATGAGGATTGCCGGAGGATCGCGGCGGAGCATCATGTGCCGCTGAAGACTGTGATGGGCGAGGCGGTCGAGGCATATCACTCCCGCGGCAAAGCAGGTTCCTCACCGGCTTAACGCCGGTTCGGAATGACAAACCCTTCGTAAGCGGAAATACAGAAAGACGGATGATGAGCAGAAAGTTCTACATCACGACCCCGATTTATTACGTCAACGCGCGGCCGCACATCGGCCACGCTTATACGACGATTGCGTGCGATACGATTGCGCGGCGGCAGCGATTGCTGGGCGCGGAAACTTTTTTTCTTACGGGCACCGACGAGCATGGGCAGAAGATCGAACGCGCGGCCGAAGCAGCGGGAAAGACTCCGCAGCAATATGCGGATGAAATTTCGGGGGAGTTCCGGCAGTTGTGGAAGCAGATGGGAATTTCGAACGACGACTTCATCCGCACCACGGAACCGCGGCACGAGAAGCGGGTGCAGGAGCTTTTCCGGCGCATTCGCGACAACGGCTACATCTACAAGGGCACCTACACGGGCCAGTATTGCGTTTCGGACGAGCTTTACGTTGATGGCGCGCAGCCGGGCGATCCCTGTCCCACCTGCGGGCGCATTACTGAAACCGTGACCGAAGAGAATTATTTTTTCAAGCTTTCAGAGTTTCAGGACAAGCTGCTGGCTTTGTACGAGAATCCGGGATTCATTCGTCCGGAAGCGCGGCGCAACGAAGTGATTTCGTTTGTGAAGTCAGGGCTGCGCGATCAGTCGATCAGCCGCTCAACGTTTACCTGGGGCATTCCCGTGCCGGATGATCCCGGACACGTGATTTACGTATGGTTCGACGCGCTGGCGAACTACATCACTGCGATTGGCTACGGATCTTCGCACGCGGGGGCGCAGGAGGCATTCAAGAAATTCTGGCCGGCGGATGTACAAATGATCGGAAAGGAAATTGTCCGCTTTCATTGCGTGTACTGGCCGGCGTTTCTGATGGCTGCCGGGTTGCCCATGCCGAAAACGATTGTGGCGCACGGCTGGCTGCTCTTTGAAGAGAGCAAGATGTCGAAGTCGCGCGGCAACATCGTGCGCACGGAGACGATTCTCGATGTGCTGGGCGCGGATGCGCTGCGCTATTTTCTGCTGCGCGAAGTTGTGTTCGGACAGGATGGATCGTTTTCCTTCGATGCCCTGGTGCAGCGCTACAACTCTGATCTGGCGAATGGGCTGGGAAATCTGGCCAGCCGCACGCTGACCATGATCAATCGCTATTTCAAGGGCGAAGTGCCGTATCCGTCGCGCGGGGCGTCGAGAACCGGCGCGGACGATGCCATTGCCGAACTGGCACGGAAAACGATCCGCGAATTTGGGATGCTGTTTGATCAGTTCCAATTTTCGCGGGCGCTGGAAGCTGCCTGGATATTGATCGCTGCGGTCGATAAATACATTGTCGAAAATGAGCCTTGGGCGCTGGGCGAGAAGCAAGATGAAGAAAGCCGGTCGCGTTTGGCCACGGTGCTTTACACCGCCGCAGAGGCGCTGCGGATCGCCACCGCGCTGGCATATCCCGTAATGCCGGAAGCTACGGCCAAGATCTGGACGCAGATGGGATTGGGAGATATCAAGAAACTGGCGCTGAGCGAGTTGGCTTGGGGACAACTACCTTTGGGCACGAAGCTGGGCGACGTACAGCCGGTGTTCCCGCGTGCTGACAAGAGCGCGATTGAAAGGATGCAGAAGATGGAAGAGAAGCAGAGAATTTCGCCGGAGGCCGAGGCGCCGGCAGCGCCACCGACGCAGACGAATGCGGCTTCGGCAGTGCCTGCGCCGGCGGCCGTTCCCGCGGCGAACGACAAAATTTCCATCGACGACTTTGCCAAAATCGAATTGCGAGTAGGGTTGGTGAAAGTCGCCGAGAGAGTGCCGAAGGCGGACAAGCTCTTGCGGCTGGAGATCGATATTGGCACCGAGGTGCGGCAGGTGTTAGCCGGGATCGCCGAGGCGTATGCGCCGGAGACTTTGATTGGGCGGAAAGTCGTGATCGTAGCCAATCTTGCTCCGAGGAAGCTGCGCGGGATGGAGTCGAATGGAATGATCGTGGCAGCATCGCTCGATGGCGGAAAGCCTGTGCTGGCTAGTTTCTTAGAGGATGTGCCCGTGGGGGCTAGGCTGAAATAGGAGGCTAGGTCAGATCTCCTAGACAAGAAGTCAAAACCCAGCCGGGTTTCGCTCGGCAGGGACGGGCAAGAGTGCCCGTCCCCGCACGGGTAATGCCAGCCCCAAGTTCTTGCCAACGATTACCGACCAATGACCATGTTTGTTGATTCTCACGCCCATCTTGACGGCAAACAGTTCGACTCCGATCGCGAGCAGGTGATTGCGCGGGCTCGCGAAGCCGGAGTACAAGCGATCGTGGCCATCGGCAATGGCGACGGTCCTGCGCAGGTGGATTGTGGAATTCAATTGGCGGAGAAGTATGACTTCATCTATGCGACCCTGGGCATTCATCCGCACGAAGCCCAGCTTGCCGATGAGGCCGCTTATCAGAACATGGAACGGCTCGCGAGGCATCCTAAGGTGATCGCATGGGGCGAGATTGGCCTGGATTATTACTACGATCACTCGCCACGAGACGTGCAAAAAGAAGTCTTCACTCGGCAAATGGAATTGGCGGCAGCCGCAAAGCTGCCCATCGTGATTCACTGCCGGCCTTCGGATGGTAGTGACAATGCATGGGAAGATTGCCTCGGACTGATTCGTGAGCGTTGGGCCGCGAATGGGCTGGGAGGGATTTTGCACTGCTTCACGGGAAACTGGCCGCAGGCGAAGAGCGCGCTCGACATGGGGTTTATGATTTCGTTCGCGGGTAACGTGACCTTTCCCAAAGCTCAGCAACTTCGTAACGCCGCGTTGGAAGTTCCGCTGGAGCGCATGCTGATTGAGACCGACTCGCCTTATCTGGCTCCCGTGCCACACCGCGGCAAGCGCAACGAGCCCGCTTTCGTGAAGGAAACGGCACGCAAGCTGGGTGAACTGCGAGGGTCCACGGCGGAGGAAGTCGGCCAGCAGACGACGCGCAATTTCTACAATTTTTTCAAATTGACTGAAACCGCTGAAAACAAAGATTCGCCACGTTAACCCTGCTCCCGGAGGGGTTCTTCTGGTAACCTCAAAGGTCACATTCCATCATTTCAGAAAGAATTGAAATCCGATGCCCGAAAACACTTTTGACATCGTGAGCAAGATTGACCTGCAGGAGGTGTCGAATGCCATCCAGCAGGCGTTGAAGGAGATCCACACCCGCTTCGACTTGAAAGATTCGAAGTCGAATATCGAACTCGAGAAGGATGCGATCGTGCTGCATTCGGCCGACGAGTACAAGCTGAAAGCGGTAAACGACATCCTCCAGCAGAAACTGGTCAAGCGTGGAGTCTCGTTGAAGGGATTGACCTATGGCGCGGTCGAGCCGGCGGCGGGCGGAGCAGCCAAGCGCAAGGTCACGATGCAGCAGGGCATTGTCATCGAAAAAGCGCGGGAGATTGTGAAGCTGGTTAAGGATTCGAAAAAGAAAGCGCAGGCTTCGATCCAGGGAGATCTGGTGCGCATCAGCAGCAAAGACCGCGACACGCTGCAAGAAGTGATCGCCATGCTGCGGGGGCACGATTTCGGAATCGATTTGCAGTTTACGAATTACCGTACGAATTAGAAAGAGAATCTACCACGGAGGCACGGAGACACAGAGAAAACCAAGCTATGGGTTTATTTTTCTCCGTGACTCCGTGGTGAAACAAGTAATCGGAACCGACATTGAGCGCACCGGCCATCACTAACGGGAAGGAAGTCTTCGAACTGCTGAGGGATGACCTTGCCGCGCTGGAGGGCGAGTTTGGGCAGGACACCGTCTCGGGCGTGCAGGCCATCACCGAGATTGGAGAGTATCTGCGAAACGGCGGTGGCAAACGGATCCGTCCGGCGCTTCTCTTTCTTTCTTCCAAACTCTTCCACTATGAAGGACGCGGAGCTGTGCGATTGGGCGCCGTGGTCGAGATCATTCATACCGCCACGCTGGTGCATGATGACATTATCGATGAGGCAAAGACACGCCGCGGCCGGCCCGCTGCCAATACCCAGTGGGGCAACTCGAAATGCGTGCTGGCGGGCGACTGGCTCTACATGCAGGCCTTCAAAGTAGCAGTGCAGGAGCGCAACTTCCGCATTCTCGATACGCTGATCGAACTGACGCAGCAGATGGTTGAGGGCGAACTGCTGCAGATGGAGAAACTGGGACAGCTGATCACGCTCGACGAGCACTTCGATCTGATCTACCGCAAGACGGCTTGCCTGTTTTCGGTTTGCATGCGGCTGGGAGCGATCCTCGGCGGCGCGACAGCCGCGCAGGAAGAGGCTCTGGGCCAGTACGGGCACGACCTGGGCATGGCTTTTCAGATCGTGGACGATGTGCTTGATCTGACCGCCTCCGAAGATGTTCTGGGGAAGCCTGTGGCCAGCGATCTGCGCGAGGGCAAGGTCACCATGGCGGTGATCCACGCGCTGGAGCGATGTACCGCCGAGGAACGCGCCAAGGTTGAAACTATTCTGCGCGACCGCGCGTTCAACGGCGTGACCCATGCGCAGATCATGGAAATTCTGCACCGTTACGGATCGCTGGAAGCGGCTACCACCCGGGCTGCGCGTTATGCGGAATCGGCGCGGAAAGCCATCTGCACCTTTCCGGATTCTGAAATCAAGCGGGCGCTGCTATGGGCGCCAGAGTTCGTGGTGGTCAGAGAGAAGTAAGGCGTCTTGTTGTTTATACTGAACCCTATCCTGAGTTTCCTTATCCAACACTGTCTATGACTTTGTTTTCGTTGCTGGCGCGCCACGGGTACGCCTGGATATTCAGTCTGTTGCTGGTGGAGGCAGTTGGACTTCCCTTCCCGGCAGCAATCGCGTTGGTAGCCGCCGGAGCTGCGGTGGCAGCGCACACGTTGTGGGGTCCGTATGTTCTGGCGACGGCGCTCGTGGCTTTGCTGCTGGGCGATACCGTGCAGTTCTGGCTGGGACGATACATGGGCTGGCTGCTGCTGGGATTCCTGTGCCGCGTGTCGATCAATCCGGAAACCTGCATACTGCGCTCCGCGGAGTCGTTCTACAAGCGCGGCAAGGCCACGCTGGTGATTGCGAAGTTTATCCCCGGGGTTAACACCATGGCGGCGCCGCTGGCCGGCAGCATGAAGATGCGTTTCTGGCAGTTTCTGCGCCTCGATTTCGCCGGGGCCCTCGTGTATTCCCTCACCTACCTTACGGTGGGATATCTTTCGCGCGATTTTCTGGCGGCGACCTTGCGTGGCTTTCACGCGGCCGGGCGGGCCATGGAGGCAGTGGTCATCTCAGCACTCGTGGTTTATGCCATTTACCGCGTAGTGCAATATCGCAAGAACAAAATGTATCGCGTGGTGCCGCGGGTGCAGGTAGAAGAGCTGGCCCGGCGCCTGGCGTCGGAGGATGCGGGCCACGTGCTGATCGTCGACGTTCGCAGCCACGGCTACTACGACTCGGGGACATCGCGAATCAAAGGTTCCATCCGCATCGAGCCCAATAATCTTGAGGAAGAGATCAAGAATCTTCCCAAGGACAAGGACATTTATCTTTACTGCACTTGAGCACGCGAAGCCACCAGCGCCCGTGTGGCGCATATGCTGCGGGAAAAGGGATTCAACACGTTCGTAATCGTCGGCGGATTGACGGCCTGGCGCAAAGCTGGAGAACCGCTCGAGCCGGTTCCGCAGAACGATCTGGTAAAACTGCCTACGTTTAGTTAGTCGTTCGTCGTTAGTCGTTGCCGTTCGTCGTTGGCCTGGAGCGTTATCGGTCCACGAAGGGCGCTATCACGCTCCGAACTCGCATTGGAGTGATATGTCGGTATTGACGCTTCTCGCACGACGGGCGCTGTGCCGCCGTAATACACTTCCATTGAATGAACCGGGAAATCGAAATCAAGTTTCGAGTTGCTGACTTGCGGGCTCTGGCGCGCCTGCTGCGTGGCGCGGGATTTCGTCTGGTGACGCCGCGGACGCACGAGTTGAACACGCTCTATGATCTGCCCGGGGCGGTGTTGCGTAAACGCAGGGAGTTGCTTCGGCTTCGCAAGTATGGCTCGCAGTGGACGCTGACGCATAAATCCAAGAAGGAGACAGGGCGGCACAGCAGTCGTGAGGAATTGGAAACGTGCGTGGACGACGGAAAGCAGATGGATTTAATCTTGCGCGCCCTAGGTTACTCGCCGTCGTTCCGCTACGAGAAGTTTCGCGCCGAGTGGACCGATGGCAATGGGCAGGTGGTTGTGGATGAAACGCCGATCGGAAATTTCTGCGAGATCGAGGGCGCGCCGCGCTGGATTGATGCGACCGCGAAGAAATTGGGAGTGAACCACGCGGATTACATCACGGCGAACTACGCGAGTTTATTTCTGGAGTGGAAGGCTCGGACGAAGAATGCGGCTAGGGAAATGACGTTCAAAGCCGTGCGTGCAACTCGCAGCGCGGGGCGTCGATCGGGGTAGCCGCAGCTTCGCTTCGCTTGGCTGGACAGCCGAGGCGGCTGTCCCCACATGTTTCGTGCAGCAATCACTCTTACGCCCCGTGGCACTTCTTGAATTTCTTTCCTGAGCCGCAGGGGCAAGGGTCGTTGCGGCCCACCTTCTCCTGCCCGCGAACGACCTGTTGGACTGGCTGCACGTCGCCGGCGCCGGCCATGCGCGCCTGTTCGAGTTCGCGGCGCTTGCGGCGCATGAAAGCTTCCTCCAGATCATCGGCGGAGGTTGCCACCAGGCGCGGCGGACGATGCCCATTCCCGCCAGTTCCCTGCTGCGACGGCACTCCCGGCTCGGGACCTTGGCCCGCGCGTTCGCTTCCCGGCGGACCACCTGGGCCCGCATCTGGCGGACGCTCGATGATCTGCATCAGGTAGAGGTAGCGCGCCGTGTCTTCCTGGAAGCGCTGCATCATGGCTTCGAACATCTCGAACGATTCTTTCTTGTACTCCACCAGCGGATCGTGCTGGCCGTAGCCGCGCAGGCCAATGCCCTCCTTCAGGTGGTCCATGCTGAGGAGGTGATCCTTCCACTGCGAGTCGAGCACGCTGAGCATGATCATGCGCTCGTGATGGCGCATGGCCTCGGGGCCAATCAGCTTTTCTTTCGCGTCGTAGCGCTCTTTCAGCTTCTCGAAAATGGCGTCGCCCAGTTCCTGACGATTCAACGCTTCCGGCTTCACACCCTCGGCAATGAAATCCACGCCGAAGCGGGTAAAGACGGCGTCCTTCAGCCCCTTGATGTCCCAATCGTCGGCGTGCCCCTTGGGCGGGCAATACTCCTCCATCAGGCCGCCGAGAATCGCTGAGACATAATCCTCAAGGATGAGATCTTTTTGATCCATGCCCTCGAGCAGGCGGCGGCGCAGGCCATACACAGCCTCGCGCTGCTTGTTCATCACGTCGTCGTACTCGAGCAGATGTTTGCGGGATTCGAAATGCTGGCCTTCGACCGCCTTCTGCGCCGTCTCGATGCGGCGGCTGATCAGCTTCGACTCGATCGGAATGCCTTCCTCCATGCCCAGACGTTGTAGCAACTTCGAGACCCACTCTTTAGGGAGGAAGATTCGCCAGAGGTCATCTTCGAGCGAAAGATAGAAGCGCGACGACCCGGGATCGCCCTGGCGGCCAGAGCGTCCACGAAGCTGGTTGTCGATGCGGCGCGACTCGTGGCGTTCGGTACCAAGAATGTGCAGGCCGCCGACAGCGGTGACTTCGTCGTGCTCGATGTCAGTCTGCGCTTTGTAGCGATTGAGCGCTTCCGTCCATTTGTCGGTCGGGACGGTGTATTCATTCCCGTTGTAATAGAAGACCGAAATCGTGCCGTCTTCCTGCGGACCTTCGATTTTGCCCTCGGCCACGCGCAGTTGCTGCGCAATTCCCTTCTTCACCATCTCCTGCTTGGCCATGAACTCCGGATTGCCGCCGAGCAGAATGTCGGTACCGCGGCCGGCCATGTTGGTGGCAATGGTGACCATGCCTTTGCGACCAGCCTGGGCCACGTACTCGGCCTCGCGCTCGTGAAACTTGGCATTCAAGACCACGTGCTGCTTGAGGCCTTTCTTTTTCAGCAACTCGGAGAGGCGCTCGGATTTCTCCACCGACGTAGTGCCGACCAGCACGGGCTGGCCTTTTTCGGCCAACTTCTGAATCTCGTCGGCCACCGCAAAGTATTTTTCTTTCTCGGTGCGAAAAACGACGTCGGGATTCTCCAGCCGCAACATCTGTTTGTTGGTTGGAATGACCGTCACTTCGAGCTTATAAATCTTGTCAAACTCAGCGGCCTCCGTTTCCGCCGTACCTGTCATGCCCGAGAGCTTTTTGAACATGCGGAAATAATTCTGGAAAGTGATCGTAGCGAGCGTCTGGTTCTCGCGCTCGATCTTCACGCCTTCTTTGGCTTCGATCGCCTGGTGCAGGCCATCGGACCAGCGGCGACCGGGCATCATGCGTCCGGTAAATTCGTCGACGATGATGACTTCGCCGTCTTTAATCACGTATTCCACATCGCGGCGATAGAGCGCGTGCGCTTTGATCGCAGTCTCGACGTGATGCTTCAGTGGCCAGTTCTCCGGGTCGGCAATGTTGCCGATACCGAGCAGGCCTTCGACTTTCTCCCAGCCTTCATCGGTAACCGTGATGTTGCGGTGCTTTTCGTCGACTACGAAATCACCAGTGAGCTCCGCGGGTTCGCCGGGAGGACCTTCTATTTCTTCGCCTTTTTCGAGCTTGGGGATGATGCGGTTGACCTTGTAATACTTGTCGGTCGACTCCTCGCTAGCGCCGGAAATGATGAGCGGCGTGCGAGCTTCGTCGATCAGGATGGAGTCCACTTCGTCGACGATGGCGAAATTGTGGCCACGCTGCACGCAATCTTTCAGATCGAACTTCATGTTGTCGCGCAGGTAATCGAAACCGAATTCATTGTTGGTGCCGTAGGTGACGTCGGCTGCGTAGGCCGCGCGGCGCTGCTCATCATCGAGATCGTGAACAATAACGCCGACAGTAAGGCCGAGAAAACGGTAGAGCTTGCCCATCCATTCAGAGTCGCGCTTGGCCAGATAGTCGTTCACCGTGACCACATGCACGCCACGCCCGCTGAGGGCATTGAGATAGACCGGAAGCGTAGCGACCAGCGTCTTGCCTTCGCCGGTTTTCATTTCCGAAATCATGCCCTTGTGCTGCACCATGCCACCGATCAGCTGCACATCGAAGTGGCGCATCTTCAGCACACGGCGCCCGGCCTCGCGCACCACGGCAAAGGCTTCCACCAGGATTTCGTCCAGCACTTCCTGCAGGGCTGCGTACTGCTCTTTCTCAAGCTGTTTCGAGCGGTCGGGATCAGCTTCAGCTTCAGTTTCAGCATCCGGCTCCGCCGCCGCCGCACTACTGGAAACACGGCCCAGCCGCTCCTGAATACGCTGCCGGAACCCGTCCGTTTTGGCGCGCAGTTCTTCGTCGGTGAGCTTCAGCATCTGCGGCTCGAGGGCATTGATAGCCTCGACCTGGGGCATCAAGCTCTTGATGACCCGCTCGTTTTTGGTCCCGAAGACCTTGCCAATCAGAGTGTTAATCAAACTGTGAAATCCTTCAGAGGGCGGGAAATGCCCTAGCGTATCTCTTTTAGCCTAGCATAATTAGATGCGCTGGACGGGCCTGAGGACCAAGTGACAGAAGAGATGCACCGCCGAGCACTCCGAGGTCGCCGAGCGGCCCAAGGGATGTTCTCTCTGCTCCTCTCAGCGATCTCGGCACGCTCGGCGGTAAATGGGTTTTTCGTGTATATTCCACACGACTCATGCCCACTTTCTACGACCGCTTTATCGAGTGCGCCGACCGCTGGCCGGCGAACGTCGCCCTGGAACTCCAGCGCAACGATCAGGTCGAGAGTTGCACCTACGCTGAGCTCCACCGCATGGCGGAATCCGTGGGACGGTGGATTAACGAAAACGGATTTACGCGCGGATCGCGCCTGGCCATTGTGGCGGATAACCATCCGCGCTGGGTGGCTGCGTATCTCGGCATCATTGCAGCGGGATGCACGGTGGTCCCGCTCGACACTGCGCTGCACGCCGACCAACTGACCAAGTTGTTGAAAGACAGCGGAACTTCTGCATTCTTCTGCGACGCAAAACATGCGCAAGTCGCTCGCCAGGCGGTTGCGGGCCTAAACATAGGACTCGTACTTATGGACCCCGATCGCATGGCGCCCTCCATCCACGAGCAGTGGCTGGGAAACCTGTCGACGATCTTCGATAACGGACCAGGAAAATTCCAGCCTGCGCCCTCGACAACCGACGATCTCGCTTCCCTGCTCTACACCTCCGGAACCACTGCCGACCCCAAAGGCGTGATGCTTACCCATGCCAACTTCCTTGGGGAAGTGGAAGCGGTGTTCAACTGGGTCGACCTCGGACCTACCGACGCTCTGTTGGGCGTGCTACCCATGTTTCACGTGCTGGCGCAGATGGCGAATCTGCTGCTGCCGCTGGTGAAGGGCTCGCGCGTGGTGTACCTGGAGACTTTGAACACGACAGAGCTTTTGCGAGCCTTGCAAGAACGCAATATCACCGCCTTCGCCGTGGTGCCGCAATTTTTTTATCTGATTCACCAGCGCATCTTCCAGGAGATCGAAAAGCGAGGAGTCCTCACCCAGAGAATATTTAACGGCCTGGTGGCATTCAATCGCGTCCTGCGCAAGGTGGGGATCAACGCCGGTCCGATCCTTTTCAGCAAGGTCCACGAAACCCTGGGGAAGAAGATGCGTTATCTAGTCACGGGAGGGTCGCGATTCGATCCAGAGATTGCGAAGGATTTCTACAATCTCGGCATTGACGTGCTGCAAGCATATGGCCTGACTGAGACAACCGCGGCCGTATATGCAAATTCGCCAACCAACAACGTGATTGGATCGGTGGGCAAGGCCTTGAAGGGTGTCGAGGGCAAGATGGTTACCTCGCAACCATCGGAAGACGGCAGCCCAGCCACAGGCGAAATCGCTTTACGCGGCGCGGTCGTGATGAAGGGCTACTGGAACCGTCCGGATGCGACCGCCGCCGTGCTCCGCGATGGATGGTTCTATACCGGCGACCTCGGCTACTTCGATGCCGACGGCAACTTGTTCCTTACCGGCCGCAAGAAAGAAGTGATCGTGCTGAGCAACGGGAAGAATATTTATCCCGAGGAAGTTGAGGCCCACTACCTGAAATCGCCGTTCATCAAAGAGCTCGCCGTGATGGGATTGGAAGGCAAGCCCGGCGAAGGCGGCGACAGGCTGCACGCCGTGATCGTGCCCAACTTCGACGTGCTGCGCCAGAAAAAGATCGTGAACGCCAAAGAGGTCATCCGCTATGACATCGAAAGCCTGTCGCAGCAGATTGCTTCCACCAAACGCATCGGCAGCTATGAGATCTGGCAGGAAGATTTGCCTCGCACTACTACGCGTAAGATCAAGCGCTTCGAAGTGGAAAAGCGTGTAAAGGCGAGTCAGGCCAGCTCAGACCGGGAGCGGCGCATTGACGACGATTCAGAATTGCCTGCCGACCGGCCGCTGACCCCCGATGAGACGGCATGGCTTGATCAGCCCGACGTGCAGCGGGCACTGAAAATCGTGCGCGAGGCGGTGCCCGCGGCACCACCAACTTTGCGGCCTACTCACAATCTGGAGCTCGATTTGGGTCTCGACTCCATGCAACGCGTCGAGATGCTCAGCCAGCTCGAAGAACAATTGGGAGGGAACGTCGAAGAGTCCCAGCTCGCCGAAATTTATACGGTGCGAGATCTAGTAGACGTAGTTCTGAAAAGCGCGGCCAGCGGCACGGGCGCCGGGACGCGGACCGTCTTTGCCGGATGGAAAGCGATTCTCTCCGAAAACCCGGAACCCGCTGACGTAATTGCTCTAGCCCGGCCTCAGCCGGTTAGCAACGCATTCTGGTATATGGTCTCGCGGCTGATACAAGTGATCGCGTTCGACCGCTGCGATTTGAAGGTGCGCGGAATCGAGAAACTGCCCAAGAGCGGTCCTTATATCCTCTGCTCCAATCACCAGAGCTACCTCGATCCGGTCATCCTGGGCAGCGTGCTGCCTCCGAAGGTGTTTGACAAACTCTTCGCCGTCGGCACGAGTGAAATCTTCGGGAAAGGATTCATGCTGCGGCTGGCGCGCTCGTTACGGGTCGTCGTGCTCGATCCGGACGCGAATCTGATTCCCGCCATGCGCGCCGGTGCGTTCGGCCTGCGGCAGGGACGTCCGCTCATTCTTTATCCTGAAGGCGAGCGCTCGATCGACGGGACCCCGAGAATCTTCAAGAAGGGTGCGGCCATCTTGTCGATTCATCTGCAAGTGCCGATTGTACCCGTGGCCATTGATGGATTCTACGAGGCATGGCCGAGAAACAAAGGGTTCCAGGGATTCACGCCAATGAAGATGGTGTTTGGCGACCCGATTCTTCCGCCGCCGGAGACTGCCGCATCGGAAGCAGCTTACGAAGAGCTGACTGCGAAGTTGAAAGCGCGGGTAGTCGAGATGTGGAAGGAGCTTCGGACTCGAACCCCCGACGAAACCTGATCAGAGCCTCTGCTTCAATTCCTCAACCAGAGTTTTTGCAGCACCATACAGCTCGACCAGCGGTCCCTTTTGAAAAGTGATGTCATCCCGGCACACATCGGCGTGCAGGGATCGGCAAAGCTGGTAGGCGGCGCGAACTCGCTCCGCGGTTAGATAAGAAGCCACGGTGGTGGCTCCTTGATCAAAGAGTGGAGCGTCCGCCGATTGCTGAGCCGCCCAGGCAGTGTTGCGGATGCGATTCAACGCGTCGCGGAAATCAGTCAGAACACGAGGATCCACTTCCGCGGTCAGCAGCGGCTCCTGTAGCGCACGCAACTCAGTAATAGCGCTCGCCAACCGCTCTGAAACGTTGGCGCGAGCCTGCAATTCTCCATTCACGCAAGTCTGCCTCCGATGTAGACACTAATACGTTTCTCTACGCAAGGACACACTCTGAGGAACATCTGCCTTCGTAATATTCAATTGGACGATCCAGCGATTAGAAATCACAAAGAATGGCGTGGATTGGAGGATCTAAGTTTGAGGAGTCAGGTCTGAGGAGCCAGGCTTGCGTCCCTTGCAGAGAGGCGGCGCTCTACTTTGCTCGCGGATGCGTCTGGTCGTACACCTGCAACACATGTTTCATCGAAAGCTGCGTGTAGCGCTGCGTAGTGGCGAGCCGCTCGTGGCCGAGCAACTCTTGAATGGCGCGCAGGTCGGCACCTTCCTCCAGCATGTGCGTGCCGAAGGCATGACGCAGCGTGTGCGGATGTACGTCAGGCGAAAGGCCTTTGGCGACCGCAATTTTTTTGATGATGCGGCCGACGCTGCGTGTAGTGAGCCGGCCACCACGCCGGTTAATCAGCAACGCGGTTGTGTGCTTGCCGCCTGTTTCGAGAACATTTTTGCGCTCTGGGAGAAATGCCGCGAGTGCGGTCTTTACGGAATCTCCGAATGGAACATAGCGTTCCTTTTTTCCTTTGCCGCGAATGAGAATCGCTTCCGCACTCATCCGAATATCGTCGAGGTCGATCCCCGTGAGTTCTGAATTACGGATGCCGCATCCATAGAGCAATTCCAGCATGAGCCGGTCGCGTTCAGGAAACGCTGCTACCTCCGGCATTTGGCCGTCGATCACCGAGTTCATCTCTTCAATCGTGGGCACGCGTGGAAGTTTCTTGGGAAGTTTCGGCGTGGCGACCAGCTTTGCCGGATTCTGCTCCACCACTCCTTCCCGCGCCAACCAGCGATAGAGAGACCGCACAGCAGCTAGAGCGCGCGCCACAGAAGTTTTGCTCAGCCCCTTCTCATAAAGCTGCGAGAGGAACCCGCGCACGGCGATGTGGTCGATCTGTTTCCATCCCCGCGAGCCGGCGTAAGCGGCGAAGAGCGACAGATCGCGAGTGTAAGCTTTGATGGTGTGCGGCGAGGCATTACGCTCGCGCAGATGGCGGATGAAATCCGTGACGGCTTTGCCAACTGTTGTCTTGGCTTCTTTGCTCGCAGTGAAGGTCATCTCGCCTTCGCCCTCGGATGATGCTTCTGATACACGGTTCGCAAGCGGTCGAGCGCCAGGTGAGTGTAGACCTGCGTTGTCGAAATATCCGCATGACCCAGGATGGTCTGCACGGTGCGCAGATCGGCGCCATTTTCCACCATGTGCGTGGCGCAGGAATGGCGCAGCATGTGCGGTGAAGCCGCCCGCCCGGAAGCAGCTGAGGCAGCCCGCACCATCTGCCAAATGCGCTGGCGCGTCAGCTTGCGCCCTCCGCGCGCGATGAACAGCAGAGGTGAGTTTCGAGTCGACGCGATGATCGCCGATGTTTGGGTCGATGTTCCGCTTCGCTTCCCGGCCGCCAGTACCGGGCGGGACTCTGACAGATACTGCGTCAGGGCGTCCTGCGCCGACTTTCCCAGTGGGACCACGCGCTCTTTATCGCCTTTGCCGCGCACCAGCATGTAGCCGGCCTCGAGCTTCAGGTCTTCGAGTTTCGCATTGATGATCTCCGAGACTCGCAGCGCTCCCGCGTAGAAAACTTCCAGCATGGTGCGATCCCTGGCAGCCAGCGCGTCTGACTCTTTAGTTTTGCGGTTCGGGCTCGCGCTGCGGGTGAGAGGAGCGGCGAGAGTCGCTTCCATTTCGTCTCGGGCCAGCGCCTTCGGCAGAACCTTCCATTGCCGTGGCGACTCGATGTTCAACGTGGGATCGTGCTCGAGTTTCTTATCCAGAAGCAAATAGCGATAAAGATGACGCAGCGCCGAGAGTTTACGTCCTACGCTGCGGCCATCCACTTGATTAGAAAAAAGCTGTTGCAGGAAATCGCGTACATCGATGCGGCGCGCGGCCAGCAGCAGGCGCTTGCGTTTCTCCAGGAATTCCGAGAACTGGCAGATGTCAGTGGTATAGGCGCGGATGGAAAGCGGCGCCAGTCCCTTCTCGATTCTTAAATAGTTAAGAAAGCTGGAGAGCACACGCGAGTTTGGTTCCGACGCCATGCTGAGGGGATTAAAAGAGTATGCGCGTTATCGGACGCTGGCAAAAGTGACCAGGTAGATGCCGGAGGGAGTTCGGTGCTCACCAACCGCTGGCGAAGAGCCTGCGGGCGGCGCGCAGTCCACACTTCTGATACTTGTCATAAGCTCCGGCGGCGCGGTCGCGGATTTGTTCACCGTTCTCTCCGCTGATCCAGCCGTCGAGCGCGCTCTTCAGAGTGTAGGCCTCCGGAGCCATCAGATTGGTCGTCCACAAAAGAGGATAAGCTCCGCCGGAACGAAGCACGTCAGCGAAATATTGCTTGCTGGCGCAGGCCAGGATGATCGCGTCGCGACGGGTCTCGTTCTTCTTCTTAGGAATAATAGGAAGCTGGAAATCCATGAGCCCGTCATGCCCCACGTAAGCCACCAGGCTCGAACCCCCACGAATGGTTAGCCGCTCGGTGGATGGCAAAGCAACGATGGTTTCCGGGCTCGCTCCCGCGGCCGCGTCAAAAAAGTCGAAGATGGCTTGGCGGATTTCGCTTCCGCGATAACCATCGGCGACCATATAAGTATTCGTTTGGCGATGTTTGAAAATACATCGCTCCAGGACTTCAGGCTTAGGCTTGGCGTTGCAACTCAGCAGCAGCCAATCCGAACTCCGAGCAAAGAAAGTTTTCACTCCGTAGGCCGATCCCCAGTAGAGATTGTGCTCGGGATCGTCGCCGTTCCCGAGCCGCGCGGGAACCGGCACAATGCCCTGGTGCTGGTTGTCGGCCAATGCGACAAAAACGTGGATGGTACGAGGCGGGGGATTTTGGGACCATGCAAGCGCGCCAATCACGGCAAAGCACAACGCGGTTGCCAGAATCCGGCACACACTTCGAATCCGAATCAAACTACCTCCGCGCGCACTTCGCGCAACAAGTCCACCGCGTATAGCGCTCCCTCTGGCGTTTCCTCATGCTTGAAGTAAGCGAAGACATCGCGTCCGGCAGTCATGTGCTCTACGATGCGTGCGACCATGTCGCGGCGTTCACCTCCAGTGTAATTCGGCTTGCGGAATCTGTAATAGGCAAAGGCCGCAGTGACCACATCCGGCGTGGTGCGTTCTTCCGTCTCCGCAACGCAAAGTGCGGTCCCGTGCGATTTTAGAAGTTCCCACGTCCAGTCCGTAAACCAGGAGTCGTGACGAAATTCAACCGCCGCCGGCAAGGTCCGGGGCAGAAGTGCGAGAAAATCCCTGAGCAGCGCGATGTCCGCTTTCAGATTCGGCGGCAGCTGGAACAGCACAGGTCCAAGCTTACCGGCGGCAGCTAGAGGCTCGATCGTCGCCAGGAAGCGCGGAATAAAATCTTCCGTCCCTTTGAGCCGCTTGATGTGCGTGATCACCTGATGCGCTTTGATCCCCAGGCGAAAGTGCGCGGGGGTCTGCTCGATCCAGTTCTGGATCGTGGTCTCTTTCACCAGTTGCCGGAAAGTGAAGTTCACCTCGACCGTATTGAGCTGCGCGGCGTAGTGACTTAGAAATTTCTTCTGCGCGAGCTTGGCGGGATAAAAGTCAGGCTTCCAGCTCGGATAGGCCCATCCCGAAGTCCCGGCAAACAGTTGAGGCATGGAAGGCTCTCGAACCAAAGTCTCGAAGCAAACTCGCAGCGCACGGGATTATACCTTGCGTCCCGCCTTACCCGCCCGCGGCCGCTTCCCGGCCTTTTTCGCCGCACGCTGCCGAGGAACTTGCGGCTTCTCTTCTTCTGCCTGAGCCGCCATCGAGATTGCCGGCTGGGCCGATGCGATCGCGGGGGCCGCACCTCGCTTCAGATCCGGCAACCGTTGTTTCAGTTCGAGCACCGGCGCGAACAAGTCGCCCAACTTTTCCACGCGGGCAACCACTTGCTTCGCTTCGAAGACAAGCAGGCTTGCGTCCTTTTTTTTCAGAGCGCGCTCAACCTCGTCCCAGGTCACTGGTGTCGAAACCGTCGGGTGCTCTCGCGCCCGCAACGAGTACACGGCGATGGTGGTCTTGTGTTCGTCGTTCTGGCTCCAGTCGACGAGAACTTTTCCAGTGCGAACCTGCTTCTTCATATCCGACACGACCATGTCTGGATGCTCGTGTTCCAGCAATTGCGCCAGCGCATGAGAAAAAGTCTTGGTCGATTCGTAGTTGGTTGGAGTGTTGAGTGGAACGTAGATCTGCAATCCCTTTGAGCCGGAGGTTTTCGGAAAGCTCTGCAAATCGAAATGTTCAAAGATTTCGCGTAGCCACAGCCCAACCTGGCAGCACTGCACAATATTTGCCGGCAGGCCGGGATCGAGATCAAAGACCATCATCGTGGGACGAGTAATGTCTTCAGCCAGCGAGAGCGACGGATGCAACTCAATCGCAGCCAGGTTCGCCAGCCAGACCAGCGTGGCCAGGTCGTTGGCAAGAATGTAATGAATGGTGCGGCGGTTCGTACCGCTCCAGATGGGCGCGGTCTTCACCCAGTCGGGCCGGTGCTGGGGCGCGTTCTTCTCGTAGAAGAATTCCTCATCCACGCCGTTGGGATAGCGCTTGCGCGTGAGCGGACGCCCGGCCAGATGAGGCACCATCGCCGGCGCGATGCGAACGTAATAGTCGATGACCTGCTGCTTGGTAAATCCCGTGGCAGGATATAGAACCTTTTCCAGATTCGTCAGCTTGAGCTGCTTCCCTTGAACTTCAATGGTTGAATCCATTGCGCGTTCGCTCCCGCAGGCATTGTGCCTCAAACCGCGTCCAACGCAAAATACACGCCTTTCGCGGTGCGTGTGCCCAAATCACGCGCCTACCCGTTTGACAACCTCCCTTGCCCCCACGTAGTTTCAAACTTCTGCCCTTAATATCCGTCTAAACATGGCTGTTCAAACACGTCCGTCAGGAAGTCCGCCCAACCCTCTGGAGGTCCGATGAAACACCGCATACTAAGGTCGTTTGCTCTCGGAATGCTGCTTACTGCTCTGGCCACGGCGCAGGATGTCGCATCCTTTGCCAAGCGCATCACGGTCAAGAAGCTGCCGAACGGACTGACCATCCTCATCTGTGAGCGGCCCGAGGCGCCGGTCTTTTCCTTCTATACGATTGTCGACGCGGGCTCGGCGCAGGACCCCATCCGCGCCACCGGCCTCGCCCACATGTTCGAGCACATGGCGTTCAAGGGCACGGACACAATCGGCACCGCCGACTACGCTGCAGAGAAGCCGCTGCTCGCCAAGGTCGAGGTTGCCTACGCCGCCTATATAGAGGAGCGCGACAAAGAAGTGGGCCGCGACCCGGCCAAGCTGAAACAACTCGAAAAGGCCTGGAAGGACGCCCGAGACGCGGCCGATAAGTACGTAAAGTCCAACGAGTTCAGCAAGATCGTCGAGCAAAACGGCGGAGAAGACGTCAACGCCTCCACCAGCTATGACTCCACCAACTACGAATATTCGCTGCCCGCCAACCGGCTAGAGCTGTGGGCCTATCTCGAGTCCGAACGTTTTCTCCACCCTGTGCTGCGTGAGTTCTACAAAGAACGCGACGTGGTGATCGAAGAACGTCGCATGCGCACCGACAGCAATCCCATTGGCCGGCTGCTGGAGCAATTCGATGCGGCGGCGTTCGAAGCACATCCCTACCACCGGCCCACGCTGGGCTGGATGTCCGACCTGAATACGTTTTCGGCCACTGAAGCGCAAAAGTTCTACGACACATATTATGTGCCGTCGAATATGGTGGTCGCGGTCGCGGGCGATGTGAAGGCGGCGGAAGCCATGCCGATCCTTGAGAAATACTTTGGACGTCTGCCCACGCGCCCGCATCCTGACGAGGCGACAACCACCGAACCTCCGCAGAATTCCGAGCGCAAGGTGGTGTTGAAAGAAAAATCGCAGCCGCTCTATCTGGAGGGTTACCACCGTCCCGACTACAGAACGAAAGACGATGCAGTGTACGACGCCATCACTGACTTGATGTCGGAAGGCCGCACGTCGCGCCTCTATCGAGCGCTGGTTCGCGATAAAAAGATTGCGGCATTCTCCGCCGGATTCAGCGGCCTGCCCGGCAACAAGTATCCGCATCTGTTTGCGTTCTACGCGTTCCCCCTGCCGGGACACACGCCGCAGGAAGTGGGCGATGCCATCCATGTCGAGATCGAGCGCTTGAAGAAAGAAGACATCAGCGACGACGAATTGAAGATGATCAAGACCCGGACCAAGGCCAACCTGATTCGAGGCCTGGCTGAGAACTCCGGACTAGCCGAGCAACTCGCCATCTACCAGACTCGCTACGGCGACTGGCGCGAACTTTTCACCTCGGTGGATCGAATCGACAAAGTGACCAAAGCCGACATTCGTCGCGTAGCCAACGAAACCTTCGTCGACACTAACCGGACCGTTGGCATCATCGAGACAATCGGCGGTGGACAGGGCGGAGGCCAACCCAGTTCCGGAGACTCCGGTTCCGGAGCCTCAGGCTCTGGAGATTCAGGCTCCGCCGTTAAAGACACTCCACAACAAGCCGCCGCCAACCAGGGAGGTGCGCAATGAAGCGGAATCCTCTCATCTTCACTCTGCTCGCTGCCTCGATGACGTTCGGATCACTTCCTCAATCTGCCGCGCAAGCCGCAAGCTGGCAACAAATCCAGATTCCGCCCCTGCCCGCGTTCAAGCCACAGCAGCCCAAGCGCATCGAACTCTCCAACGGCATGGTGATCTTCCTGCAAGAGGATCACGAGCTTCCACTAATTGACAGCTCGGCCCGCATCCGCGGCGGCTCTCGCAACGAGCCCGCCAGCAGAGTCGGACTCGTCGACATCTTCGGCGAAGTCTGGCGCACCGGCGGAACTAAAACGCAGACTGGCGATCAGCTTGACGATTTTCTGGAAGTGCGCGCAGCCAAGGTAGAGACCGGCGGCGGCCCGGATTCAACCTCCATCAGTCTCAGTTGCCTGAAAGGCGATTTCGACGATGTTTTCAAAGTCTTCGCCGACCTGTTGAAGAATCCTGAATTCCGTGCCGACAAGCTCGACCTGGCGCAGAAGCAAGCCGACGATAGCATTTCGCGGCGCAACGATGAGGTGGGTGAAATTACCGGGCGCGAAGCCACCAAGCTGGCTTACGGAGCCGATAACCCCTATGCCCGCGAGCCTGAGTATTCCACCATCGCCGCCATCACCCGCCAGGACTTGATCGACTGGCACAAAACTTACATCCACCCCAACAACATCATCCTGGGCATCAGCGGCGACTTCGACACCGCCGCCATGGAAGCCAAACTGCGCGCCGCATTTGAGTCGTGGCCTAAAGGTCCCGAACTGCCGAAGGATGACATTCAGTATCATCCCGCGAAACCAGGCTATTACCTCGTCAATAAGGAAGACGTAAATCAGAGCAACATCCGCATGGTGGCGCTCGGCACCACGCGCAATAATCCTGACTACTACGCCATTGCGGTTTTCAATGAAGCCTTCGGCGGAGGATTCTCTTCGCGGCTGTTCAACGACATCCGCACCAAACGCGGTTTGGTCTATAACGTTGGCGGCGGCATCGGCACCAATTTCGGGCATCCCGGCATCCTGCAATTCGTCATGGGCACGAAGAGCCAGACTACGATCGAGTCCGTCCAGGCTCTCGACGAGGACATCGACAATCTGGCCAATCAGCCCATCACCGACGAAGAAATCAAGCACGCCAAAGATGCCATCCTGAACGCGTTCATCTTCCGTCTTGATTCTCCCGACAAAGTTCTCTCCGAGCGCTTGACTTACGAGTTCTATGGCTACCCCTCCGACTGGCTCGACAAGTATCCCGCGGAAATCGGGAAGGTGACGGCCGCCGACGTGAATCGGATCGCAGCGAAGTATGTGCATCGCGATCAACTGGCAGTTCTGGTGGTCGGCAACAATAAAGAATTCGACAAGCCTCTCTCATCACTGGGCGCGGTAAAAGAGATCGACATCGCCATCCCGCCCCCGCCCGGCGCCAAAGAAGAAGAGAGCGCGAAACCCACAGCGTCAAATGAAGAAGGCAAAGCCCTGGCGGCAAAAGTTGTGGCCGCGATGGGCGGCGAGGCCAAGCTCGCGACCATCAAGGCCGTAAAAGCGGAGCTGACCCTCACCCAGAAAACGCCACAGGGAGATTTCCCCCTGCAAGTGGAAACCGTTATCGTCTACCCTGATCATCTGCACGCGGAGATGCAAACTCCCGGCGGTACCATGGACATCGTAGTCACCCCCGATGCGGCTTTCATGGCTGTCCCCGGCCAGGGCATGCGCGACTTCCCTGCCTCCCAGAAAGCAGAAACGCTGGAGCAGATCAAGCGCGATCCCCTCTTCATCGCGTCGCACTACAAGAATCCGGATGTGTTCTTCCACGCCGCGGGAGCCGAGAAAGTCGGCGACACCGAAACCCGCATTGTGGATGTGAACGCCGCCGGAACTTCCATCCGATGGTTTGTCGACCCCCAGACCGGCCACATCCTGAAAGAGACCTACATGACGCTAAGCCAAGGCGCGCCGGTGCAAGGTGAGACCGACATGGAGAAGTGGACGCAGGTAAACGGCCTGAACATTCCTTTCCTGCGCCATAACAAGCAGGGCGGTCAGGATTCCAGTACGGCGGAGTACTCGACGCTGGAAATCAATCCCACGGTCGATCCGAAGTTGTTCGAGAAGCCGGCGGAGAAACCCGCAGGCCAACCGTAAGTAGCTTAGAGCCGTCGTCGCCGGCGCTAATCGCCCGCCGAAGCCGGAGCCGCTTCGACCGAATCTACAGGTCGACTGACCGCCACCGCCGATTTTTGCCAAAACGCACCAATGCCGTCGATATTTTGGATCGGATCGTCGATTCCCCGCTCTTTCCGGAAGTCCAACACTGCCCGTTTACATCCATCCACCGCCCCGAAATCGTCGATGATGACGAAGCCCCCGCAAGAGACTCTGTCGTACAAATTCGACAGGCCATCCATCGTGGACTCATACATATCGCCGTCGAGGCGCAAAACCGCAAGACTCCTGATGTCGGCTTGCGGCAGCGTTTGCGAAAACCATCCCTTAAGAAACACGACCTGGTCATCCAGCAAATCGTATTTTGAGAAGTTAGACCGCACTTCTTCCAGGGATACCGCCAACTCAGGGAACGAGTGATGTTTGTCATTGGCGTCCGCTGCATATTTCGGATTTGGCGTGGGCAGACCGCAGAAAGAATCCGCAACCCATACGCGGCGATTCGTCACGCCATAGGCCTTCATGATCGCTCGGGCCATTATGCAGGCTCCGCCCCGCCACACTCCCGTCTCAATAAAGTCTCCGGGGATATTGTTCGTTATCACGAATTCCGTGACTTGGCGCAGGTTCGACATGCGTAGACTCCCAATCATGCTGTGCGCCTTCGATGGCCAGTCTCTGCCCAGCTCTCGCAGTTGGCCGTCGAAAACCTTAGGCGACCAAAAACCCTGGTTCGGATCCTCGTAGATTGTGTTGATGATGCACTTCTGCATCAGATCCAGATATAGCTTCCGGGCTTCGGCGAGACCATCCATGGTGTGTGTCCTTCTGAGGGCCTTTCTTTTGGGCCTCTAGTGGCACCTGCAATTCCCCTTCCTCATTCTGTTCTAATTCTGCAAGCACACGGACTCTCTCAACCCTGATTGGTGGGGCGACAAACACTTCTGGACTTGGAGTGGAAGACGTTTTGAGCGAGTGTTCGATGCGAGTGGACTTCGCAGGCAAGGATGATGTCACGCTAACATCGAAACTGTGGTCCAGTCGGGTTTTGAGTGTAATCGCCTGATCTCGCCGTTTATCAGGCCGCGCCAACGCTACTCTTCCAACTCGCTTTCCTCCGGCGCATCGGTGGGGCTCGAAAACTCCATGCGATAGCCGTCGGGATCGGTGACCGGTACAACCCACAAGCGGTTTCCCACAGACGGACGTCCCCGCGTCTGAATCCCGCGCGATTTGAACTCGCGGTAAAGAGCCAGAGCATCTTCGCACTGAAAACAGACATTTACTCCCGTCCCCAGCGTTTCCTTTGGGCGGCGTTCGGGCAAAAACTCCTGCAGCATGATGGCGGCTTCGCCAAGCTCAAGCCAGCACCAGCGAATTCTCCCATCAGGATGGTCTGGGGCGCGGTCGGGAATCCAGTAGTTCTTCATTTTGAATCCAAGCCCATCAACATAGAACCGCAGAGAAGACTCAATGTTGGTGACGCCGAAAAACGGCACAGCCTGCTTAACGTTCACCCTCGTGACGGTCGCACCGGCCATAATTCACCTCACAAACAACCCTCCTTATAGTAGCAATGGAAGCCAATTGGCGAAAAATCGCGATTACACTCGTCATTGACCAGTTTGGGAGCGTGCTGCCAACACCGCGCTTACCGATGCTTGCGGAAAATTTCGAAGATTAAATTGAAAAATTGCACCAGCGTTATCCCGATCGCGACATAGACCGCGATCTCTAGCCGGCGACCCGCCTCTTGAGTCCCGCGCAGCAGGTCGGCGACGTCTTTCGTGGACTGTTGCAGAGTATCGGCCAATTGCTCAAAGTGCTGCAGCGAAGCCCTCATTTTGTCCGAGGTCCTCGAGATGGCCAGCGCAGCTTCACCGAACTGCTGTCCATTGCGCAGATCAAGTTCAGCCCGGCACGCCGTCCACCACGGACTCCCGGGAGGACTGTCATACATCCGCTGCCGGATCTCCACATAAGAATGGTTCCGCAACACCTCCGCGAGCGCCGACACTTTGTCGAAGGGCTGCGCTTGCTCGCTGGCTTTAGTTTCCGAAGCTTTCGCGTCACTAGCTTTCACGTCACTAACGATAACCGGCATACTAGGAACCTATCAGCCTACTCTTGCCGAATTGAGGTGCCCGAAGTGCATATCCACCCTTCCGTTTCCGCGCTATGCGGCTATTTGGTAACGACCTTACCCATGCCCTTTCAGCCATAGCGTGCTTCGGCCTTTCGTATGCACTACCTCCGGCGGCTCTTGACAAGCCGGTACTGAAGGTTTATCGTAGGCGAATAAAAGGCGAATATGTCCAGTCTGCCCTTGTTCGCGCTCCCTCAGAAGTCCCCGCTAGTCGGCATTGCCCGGCTCGCTGCCGAAGGCGAATCGCTGCGCGAAGGGCATAACGTTGAATACTTCACTCTTCCGGCCAAATCTCTGCTCAACCGCTGCGTGAGCAATCGCAACCTGCCTTTCACCTGGACCATCAACCCGTACCGCGGCTGCGAATTCGGCTGCCAATACTGCTATGCCCGCTACACCCACGAATTCATGGAAATGCGCGATGGCGCGGAGTTCGAACAAAAGATTTACGTCAAGCAGCACACCGCGGACCTGCTGCGGCGCGAACTGCGCCGAGTGAAGCCCGGAGAGCCCATCGCCCTCGGCACCGCGACCGATCCTTACCAGCCCGCCGAGCGCCGCTACGAAGTCACGCGCGGCATTCTCGAAGAGTTCGCGCGCCATCGCGGTTACGAGCTGGGGATCGTCACCAAATCCAATCTCATCGTTCGCGATGTGGATCTTCTGCGCGAAGTCTCGCGCAGCAACGCGCTATCGATCCACATCACGATCACGACGTTAAACGTCGAACTGGCGCGGATTCTCGAGCCGCGCGCTCCGCGCCCAGATCTCCGTATGGACGCAGTGCGCCAGCTCAGCCAAGCGGGACTAACTGTGGGCGTAAGCTGCTCGCCCGTCTTGCCCGGCATCACCGATTCACCCGCCGATCTGGAAGCGGTGGTACGCGAGGCGGCCGCTGCCGGAGCCCGCCACATCTTCGCCGGGCCTCTGTTCCTGAAGCCCTGCTCGTCCGCGGTTTTTCTTCCGTTTGTCGAGCAACACTTCCCGCACCTCGTCCAGAATTATCGCGAACGCTATCAGGACCGCTCGTTCTTGCCACCTTCCTACGGCAAGCGGATAACGCAGCTGATCACGACGTTCCGTCAGAAATACGGCATCAGCCGCGCAGACCCGCGCCGAGGGACGTCTGCTGATAAGTCCCCAACGCAGGCCAGTAACGAGCAGTTGGCGCTGTTCTAAAGGCAGTGGTCAGTGGCCAGTGGTCAGTGGTTAGTGGTTAGTGGTTAGTGGCTAGTGGCTAACCAAGGGAAGTTTATCGAACACCGAACGCCGGCCACTGATCACTGGCCACTGATCACTGACCACTGATCACTGATCACTGCTTTCCATCCTCTATAATCACTGCACTCCTATGGCCACCGCTTCCCCACCGGCCCCACCAGCTTCCACGCAACGCCCTCCTCTCGGAGGGCGGCTGCACCGCTTCTGGAAGCGGGTCACCGAGGGGCTCGAGGTCAGCCAGCTCTGGTCGCAATTCGAGAACGAAGCCCGCGCCAGCTACCGGCTCTATTCGGCCGATGTTGCCGCCAAGACGCCCGGCGGGCTGACTCAGCGCGGCCAGCGTCTGCACGTGGTCAAGGAATTCTTTTGGGCGGTTCTCGAAAAGCTTTCTCCCGCGCGCCGCGTACTACTGCTGGCGGCTCTAATCCTGCTCCTGATTCCCGCCGGGAGCTTTAGCTATCAAGGCTCGAACCATGAAGTTCATGTAGGCGAATTCGACTTCCATTTCTGGGGCGGTCTGCTTCTCTTCCTGCTGCTCATGCTTGAGATTGCGGACCGCGTCGTGATGAAGCGCGATCTGCAGATTGCCCGTGAGATTCAGACCTGGCTGCTGCCCGGCGCCCCGCCGCAGATTCCCGGAATCTCGATTGCCTACGCCACGCGCCCCGCCAACACCGTCGCCGGAGACTATTACGACGTGTTTCCCCGCCCCGGCAAAACCAACGACGAAAATCGCGTGGTGTTCGCCGTGGCCGACGTCGCCGGCAAGAGCATTCCCGCCGCCATGCTGATGGCGACTTTTCAAGCCAGTCTCAAAACGCTTTCCACAGCTCAGGTCGCTCTGCCTGAACTGGTCGCCAACATGAACAAGTACGCCTGCTCCAACAGCCAGGGCGGATTGCGCTTCACCACCGCCTTTCTGTCGGAGTATGACTCGGCCCGCCGAGTCTTCAACTACATCAATGCCGGTCACAATATGCCAATCCTGCGCCGCGCCAACGGAGCCATCGAGCGGCTCGACGTCGGCGGATTGCCCCTCGGCATTCAGCCGGAAGCGAAGTACGACTCAGCCAGCGTCACACTCGCACCTGGCGATTGGCTGATCATTTTCACTGACGGCTTGGTGGAAGCCGAAAACGCCCGCCAGGAAGAGTACGGCGAAGACCGGCTGTTGAATGTTATCGGCGCCGGGTCGGCAACCGCACCGCCGGAGATGCTGAATCGCATGATGGCGGAACTGGATCTCTTCGTCGGCTCAACCCCGCAGCACGACGACGTAACCTGCCTGCTGATAAAAGCGGAAATGTTTAGCGTATGACCCGAGACTGCTCAAGAGCCGTTCCGGCTCCGCAGATACCTTGTTGTCAGGAAGAACACGACCACGCAGACTATGAGGGCCAAGGGCAACGCGCGTTCGTCGGCCCAGAAAGTGAATTTCATTCTGCGGCCCTCGTGCTGCCATTCCCAGTACTTGATAAACATCCAGAGAAACACTTTGTAAGAAATGACCAGCGCTGATAAGACAGCTAACAACGCGAGCACAATCGCTCTGAGTCTGCCCGTAATGGTCCCGGTCACGCGGCGCACCGCGCATTATTCGCTTTGCGATCTCGACAACCCATCTCCCTTCATCCGCTCCGCATACATCTTGTGAAACGCATGCACGCCCTTTTCCTGCTTCACGCTGAACCTGCCACGAGAATAGCTGCGCGATCGCAGATTCTTCTGCACAATTTCGCAGATGCCCACATCCTCAATCTGAATCTGGTCGCTGAACTCTACTGAAGCCTTGGCCGCAGCGCTCCCATGCTCTTTCTCTGGTAAGTACCACTCGAAGATCGCCAGCGAGCGCTCCGCCGCCACCGGCACCACAATGTTCAACGAAACATTGTCGGGATAGCAATTCAGCATCCAGTTGGGAAAAATCCAGAAATAGTCGGTGGTCAGATCCTCGCGCGCTTCCTGATAACGCCGAGGCGTCTCGTCCCCGGGCTGCGCTCCGCGAATGGGACTGAACTGCCGCACATATTCGGCATGCGGTTCCACCACATACGCGTTGTAGTCGAGCTCCCGATTCAATCCCGGATGCACGCTGGGCAGGTGGTAGCCCTCCAGATAGTTATCGACGTAAGTCTTCCAATTGCAGTTCATCTCATAGGTGCGGCGTTCAAACAGTTTCATCCCCTCGAACTGAAATCTTCCGGCTTGCTTCGGCAATTCACCCAGGCTCTCGCGCAGAGGGCGCGCCTTGTCGTCAAGGTTCACAAAGATGAGGTTGAACCATTCCTCCACGCGCACCGGCACCAGCGCAAAGTCTTCAGGACGGAATCCTTCAACGCCTTCAACCTCGGTGGCGCTGATCAGCGATCCGTCGAGACCATAGGTCCAGCCGTGATAGCCGCAGCGGAAAAGCTTGCGCGAACCGCAGCCTTCCGCAGGAGGGCCGGCGCGGTGGCGGCAGACGTTGTAAAAGCCGCGCAGCGCACCCTCTGCACCGCGCACCAGCAGCAGCGGCTCGCCTGCCAGTTCCGTCGTAAAATACTCGCCCGCGTTCTTGACCTGATCGCTATGCCCAACCACCTGCCAGCTGCGCGAGAAGATTCGTTCCTTTTCTGCAGTAAACACAGCCGGGTCCGTGTAGAGGTGAGACGGCAGCGTCCACGCGCGGGCGATATCGGAATCAATCGAGAAGGCATCCTTCGTAGTCGTCATAGAATTTAGAATCAGTAGTTGGATCACCTTCGTTCATGAGCCGTTCATGAGCACACTCATCCGGAGGTTCAGCAGCGTATTCTACGGCAAGGCGCCAAAAGGCCAGTCGCTTCCTCCACCTCGTAGTTCTTTTTCCGCGATTGCTTCGCGCAAGCTGGGGCCTAAGTCGCGTTCTTCCAAAGGGATTGGCTGTTCCAGACTGACACGAATTGTCACGCTGCACGACGCATTTTGGCACAGCGCACCCTCCGAAAGGCCTTAGAATGAGACCATAGTTTGGCCTTGTACTGAAAATAAGGGGATTGCGACAACTCAAACCGGAACCAAGGTAACTAGCTGATTTGGCCCGGCAAGTGCGAACATCAATCCCGACTGCGTCATACCATGACCAGCATGAAATTCAAAAAAAGTCCAAAAACGAGGGGAAAAATAGAGATGCGGAAACAACAGAAGGGTTTCTCACTGATCGAGCTGCTGATCGTGGTTGCCATCATCCTGATCATCGCAGCAATCGCCATTCCTAACCTGATGCGCGCCCGTATGGCTGCCAACGATTCGTCCGCGGCTGCTTCCGAGCACACCATCATCGTCGGTGAAGTCGGCTATTACGGCGCTTATCCC